>JAABVA010001279.1_pt1 | contig 27436 bp, 24 predicted proteins | sample 5560331 | NCBI WGS metagenome assembly JAABVA01 (sample SAMN12812661, study PRJNA571458) | rock metagenome | isolation source: Antarctica rocks | place: Antarctica: Victoria Land, Mt New Zealand sud | collected 2016-01-07 | reverse complement strand
CTAAAGAATGGAGACATTAGGATGATGCATTCTGGAGCGCATAAGCATGGTCCTATTGGAGGCACAACCAGGGAGCATCTTGGGCAAAAAAGTTTGGGATCAGTTCATGGTTGTCATAGGGCTGATGGAACACTGGTGTAGCCGATGCGGAGAGTGGTGGCACGATCCAGCCCCAATCGGCGTAGAGACAACGCCCCGCCTGTCCCTCTTGCTGTTGGTGTACGAGGAACTGTCTTGAGGCAGTATGATGGTCCACCATCGTCACCCCGTGCTTCGCAAACGAAGAGAGTACCGCGACGTTCAACTCCACGAGAGCGCGATCTTTCCATAGAGTCCGGTCATAATGGGTCTCCAGGCCCATGCGCTGGGCGATGATGGGCAACTGGTGGTACCGCCCTTCATCCCCCAGGTTGCGTGCCCCGATCTCAGTCCCCATATACCAGCCATTAAAGGGGGCTAGGGGATACGAGATGCCCCCAATTTCCAGGCGCATATTGGAGATCACCGGTAGCGCGTGCCATTTCAACCCCAACTCGGCAAACCAGGGATAGTCTGGGTGGCCCAAAGGTACTTCCAGCACCGCCTCGCGAGGCAGTTCAAAGAACCGCGGTGGCGCGTCGGGCGTCTGGATCACCAATGGGAGTACATCAAAAGGTGTCTGTCTGTTTGGTTGCCATCCTAACTTCTGGATGGCCTCCGTGAGAGCAACCTGTGCCGGGTCTCCTAAGATGGACCCATCGGGTTGTCGGTACCCTGCATAGCGGATCAACTCGGAGTTCCAGATGCGAATACTGGACACTCCGGGTATCTGGGGTGCGAAGATGCTGATGAGCGAACGGATTTTGCCACCATTGGTGGCGAGCATGAGATGTTCGACGAGTGCCTCGAAGATATCTTCAGCGTGGGTGAGATGGCGCATATCGCGCACGGCGAGCGAACGCCAATGCAACCGTCCGATGCAGCGTGTGCTATTGCGCCAGGCTAGCTTTGCTCCATAGGTCAGTTCTTCCAAACTGTGCCAGTAGATGCTCGTTTGAGCGATCTCGGTTTGTAGTTGCGCGAGGCGCTTGAAGGACAGCATTCCCATTGCTCCTTCCTCAGTCATTTGGTGTAGAAAGCTGACCGCCTTGCTCAAGAGATCGTGCGACTCCTTCTCGGACATGTTTGTGACCTTTCCGTCGTTTCCAAAGTATGAAATGATATCTTTCTATAGAGTGAGACGATACAGAAACTTCTTTATTGTACAACTAGTACTCTTCGGAAAGATGCGACAAAGCACAATATTTTTAATAAGCATCAAGCACCCCAATCAACATCTCCCAGAATCGTTCTACATCCAATCCATAGCCCACACGCGCGTTTACGGGCTGCTCAAGTGTGTTGTATACGTCGCACATAGTTCGGCCTGCACTCAATTGGCCTGTGGTCTCAATCTCGACGTACATGTCAGATGCGGAGATGATGGTTGGGTCGATCACGGCAGCGACAGCACAGGGATCGTGAACGGGGGGTGCTGAAAAGCCGAAGACATTTTTGTAGCTGTCAGCGAAGTAGACAAGCAGGTCGGCGGCAAAGTTTGCAACAGGACGGTTAGCATTACGGAGACGACCCACAATCTCCTCGGTCGCGAGTGCTTGATGCGTCACTTCTAGCGGCACCATAGTTAGCGGGCATCCACATTTGAAGACGATTGAGGCCGCTTCTGGGTCGAACCATATATTGAACTCGGCAGCAGGAGTGGTATTACCAAGTCCAATCGCTCCACCCATCAACGAGATAGCTTTTAGCCTGGAAATGATAGCGGGTTCACGGCGTATGGCAACGGCGATATTCGTAAGCGGTCCCGTTGCTACAAGCGTAATATCACCATCAGAATTTAGCAACAGATCAATAAGCAGATCGACGCTGTGTTGTGGAACTAGCTCAATATCCGGTTCAGGCACATTCGGCCCATCCATGCCAGAAGTACCATGAATGTTCGCGGCATAGCGTGCAGGTCGCACCAATGGGCGATCCATGCCCATAGCGATAGGAACATCGCGAATGTTTGCGAGAGAGCAGACTTTGAGCGCATTATGCGCTGTCTTCTCAACCGATTGGTTGCCCGCAACAGTTGTGATGGCAAGCAATTCAAGCGCAGGATGATGTGCGGCAAGCAGTATCGCGATGGCATCATCGTGTCCGGGGTCACAGTCGAGAATGATTTTCTGTCTCATCACATCTTCTTTCATAGGTGGTTTCTTTGGTGTTCCCTACTATATCGTTCAAAACTAGCAAACGTCAATAATTGCACCCATTTGTATAGCGTATACTCGTGTTATGAACGACGATATCAAGCAACAGTCCCTACTAAAAAACCGCAATTTCATGCTGCTGTGGAGCGGTCAACTTGTTTCATGGGTAGGCACGGAAGTTACGGGAATCGCACTCCCTCTTGTCGTCCTTTCGCTAACAGGCTCGTATGCTCAAGCAGGGGCGATTGCGGCAATGAGGGGGCTTATCTATGTTGTACTCGCGCTTCCTGCTGGGGTTGCTATCGACCGCTGGGATCGCAGAGTCGTAATGATTATTGGTAATATCGGTAGTGGTGTGGCTGTGAGTAGTGTCTGTATAGCGTTCCTGTTAGGACGACTCACTATTGTCCAACTCTATATCGTTGGTCTCGTCGAAGGGTCTTTTTTTGTCTTCACAAACCTCGCCCGTTTCGCCTCGTTCCCACATGTGATATCGAAAGAACAATTTCCCACTGCCGCGGCACAAAGCAGTGTCGCGGATAATATTGCGCTGCTCACAGGGCCACCATTAGGTGGCTTCCTCTTTCAGATAGCAGGCGCATTCCTCACATTTCTTACTGATGCCGCTTCATATTTCATCAATGCACTTGCTCTGCTCTTTATTACAGCATCATTACAAGAAGAAAAAAATACTACGCGACCTGCACTTCTAAAAGATATTCGCGCAGGTATGCAGTGGTTCTGGCAACAACCTACGATACGGTTGCTGAACATCATGACCGCAACACGCGTAGCTATTGACTCTGGCTTGTCCTTAATTATTATCTGGATTGCGAAACAGCATCATTCCTCATCGTTTGTGATTGGTCTTCTATTCGCGCTGGGAGCATTGGGAGGTATTGTCGGCTCGCTGTTTGCAAGTCGTATTCATCGACGTTATACCTTTCGCACTCTGCTAAGAATCACGACCAGTGTATATTTTCTGGTCTTTGCCTGTTATGCCTTTGCATACAATAATTTTCTGCTGGCAACGATTACGGCAATACTATATATAGCTAATCCGCTTTACGAAGTCACTACTGGTACCTACAGTACCACCGTTATCCCTGATAGAATTCGAGGAAGAATACTGAGCTTGACACGACTGATTGTGCTGGCGCCCAGTTCTTTCGGCTACTTCGCTACTGGCTGGCTCCTGCAGTACATTGGTAGCACATGGACAATCGCTATTCTTTCCTGTCTATTACTCATGACGGTACTCATTCCGATGTTCTCTTCCACACTCGCGAAAACGTGAATAGATATATACGACTCGACGAGCCATGCATCAGTTGTTATAATGGCCTTGTAGAGAAGATATTGGTAACAACGCATAACGACTAACAATCTTGGGGGTATATACATTGTCAGCAACAGCAAGCGGCAATTTGATTATAGGGCAATCAGGCGGAGCCACCACCGTCATTAACGCAAGCCTTGTAGGTGCGGTTGATACCGCCCTCAGAGATGGCCGCATTCGTGGCATCTACGGCATGCAATATGGTATTCAAGGACTGCTCAAAGAAGATATTGTCGATCTACGCCAGCAACCTTCGACGCTCTGGCAACAACTTTTGTATGCACCGTCGGCGGCACTTGGTTCGTGTCGCTATAAGTTAGAGGACGAAGATCCGGCACGCGCCGTAGAGATATTGCGCCGCTACAATGTGCGCTACATCCTCTACATTGGTGGCAACGATTCGGCAGATACAGCGCACGGTATCGCACAGGCGGCTCAACAGAGCGGTTATGAACTACAAACGATCAGTGTACCCAAGACCATCGACAACGACCTGCCATTTACCGATCATTGCCCTGGCTATGGCAGTGCCGCACGTTTCATCGCACAGGCCACCATAGACTCGACGATGAACACCATCTCCATTCCCTGGCATTATCCAGTCAAAATTATCGAGACGATGGGGCGCGACGCTGGCTGGCTCACAGCCTCCTCCGCGCTGGGCAAACGCGACGAGAACGATCCACCGCATATTATTCTTACGCCAGAACATCCCTTTAGAGCCGACCAATTCCTGGCACAGGTGGAGGCTATTTATCGTCGTCTTGGGTACGTTATTGTTGCGGCTGCGGAGACGACTCGCGACGAGAAAGGACACGCGCTCGGCACCGTTGGACAGGTAGGCACCGACGCCTTTCAACATCCCTTGCTGAGTGGAGCGGGTCAGGCTCTTGTCGATCTGGTCAAGAATCAACTAAAACTTCGCGCACGCTTCGACAAACCCGGTGACTTACAGCGTATGTCTTCGGCTCACATCTCGTCTACCGACCGTGACGAGGCATATCTTGTAGGACAGACTGGCGTCAAAGCGTTACTGGCAGGCGAAAGCGATAAGATGGTCACGCTAGTACGCCATGATGAGCCACAATACCACTGTGTCACAGGTCTTGTAGAGCTTTCAAAAGTGGCAAACGAGCAGAAGCTTCTACCCTATGACTATATGAATGATACAAAAACAATGGTAACACAGGCTTTTTACCACTATGCACTACCTTTGATCGGTGAACCGCTCACTACCTATCCAACGATAGAGAAGGTCAAGGTGCAGCGATGATACGACGCGCAATACTGATTGTGCTTGATGGCGTTGGAGCAGGTGCCAACCCTGATGCAGCAACGTATGGTGATGAGGGCGCGAGTTCTCTTGAGCATTGCGCTCAAGCGATAGGTGGCCTGGATTTACCCCATCTTGGTAGTATTGGACTTGGCAATATTACACCAATTTTGGGAACGCCACCGCAGAATGATGTAAGCGGCAGTTATGGGCGTATGGCCTCGGCTGCTGCTGGCAAAGATAGCACGACAGGACACTGGGAGATGACAGGCGTAGTCCTACAAAAACCTCTGCCGACCTATCCAGATGGCTTCCCCGCCGATCTTGTCGCCCAATTCGAGCAGGCAATTGGCCGTAAGGTGATTGGTAATGTCGTGGCGTCCGGCACAGAGGTTATCCAGGCATTGGGTGAGGTACATGTGCAAACAGGCTACCCCATCCTCTACACCTCCGCTGATAGTGTATTTCAGCTTGCCGCCCATCAAGAGGTTATTCCGCTTGCAAAGCTGTACGCGATGTGCGAGACTGCACGAAAGATGCTGACAGGAGAAAATGCCGTAGGGCGGGTAATTGCGCGTCCGTTTCTTGGTACCCCTGGTGCATTCAAACGGACAGAGCATCGCCGAGACTTTTCGCTCGCACCGCCTGGCACAACACTACTAGACCAACTCAAGCAGGCGGGCAAAGACGTTATTGGCATTGGCAAAATCGAGGACCTCTTCGCGGGACGTGGACTTACGCAGGCCGATCATACTGAAACCAATAAAGATGGGATGGCAGCGACACTGCGCTGGCTCGGACGGGATTTCGAGGGGCTACTTTTTGTCAATCTCGTAGAGTTCGATATGCTATGGGGACACCGACGCGATAGTCAGGGCTACGCTCAAGCGCTGCGGAACGTCGATAACTGGTTTGCACAGGTACAACAGGTGATGCGACCGGATGATATCATTTTCTTCACAGCAGATCACGGCGTTGATCCGACCTTTCGCGGCACCGATCACACACGCGAATGCGTACCATTATTAGCCTATGGACATTCGCTTCGCACTAGCGTCAATCTTGGCACGCGCTCGACATTCGCAGACCTCGGTCAGACGCTGGCACAGGCTCTCCGCGTCGAGTCGTTGGCGGCTGGTACAAGTTTCGCTCAAGATTTGGGACTACTATCATGACAGAGACACAACGGAGAGCAGCAACTGACTCGCAAGGTTTACCATTACATGGCGAACGTGTTACCCTACGACGCCCTGTAGTGCAGGACGCCGCAAACGTCTTTCGCTGGGAACGAGACGACGAAGTATGGCGTTACGACCCCCACCGCCCATATTCTAACTCGATGGCGGAGTTCGTGCCTCTGTTCGAGCGCAACTACGTAGAAGGCAACGGGCGACAGTTTTGGTTTATCATCGAAGACGAGCAGCATGTTCCCATTGGCACCATCACCTACTTTAATATTGATCGTCGTCTCGGTCAAGCTGAAGTTGGCCTCGGTCTAGGTGAGAAGTCCAGTTGGGGCAAAGGCTACGGTGCGGAAGCTATTCGCACGCTTGTCCACTATCTCTTCACGGTCCAAAACCTGTCACGCATCTATGCAGAGACAGCAATGGCGAATGCGTCCGCCCGTACTGCCTTTACAAAAAGTAACTTTGCCGAGGTGGAGCAAATTTTTGACCCCCGTAGTTCAGGTGATCCCTGGGTATTATTGGAAACATGGAGGAAGAATCAACAATGAGTTCAGCAGATACAGGAGTCAATCCTAAAATATTTAGTGCCTATGATGTACGTGGCATCTATGGACAAGACCTGACCGACGAAACCGCGTACCGCATTGGGCGTGCCGCCGCGCAGTACCTTAATGTCCCTGAAATCACTGTTGGACGCGACATGCGCCTTTCATCACCACAAATCGCAGCGGCTATTATACGTGGCATTACCGATCAAGGTGTCAACGCCATTGAGCTTGGCTTAACCACAACCGATGGCCTCTACTTCGCGGTTGGCAAATTCAACTATCCCGCAGGTATTATGATCACCGCGTCACATAATCCCGGCAAGTACAACGGCGTAAAGTTTTGTCGCGCACAGGCACTTCCAATCAGCAAAGAGACTGGTCTGGCCGACATTCGCGATCTCGCGGTAAGCGGGAATTTTACCGAACCCGCTCACAAGGGCATGGTCACACAACGCGATATCACCGATGATTACGTCACACACGTCCTCTCGTTCATCGACGTAAGCAAGATTAAGCCGCTCAAAGTCGTCATTGACGCAGGCAACGGCATGGCTGGTATGATGGTGCCGCGAGTCTTCAAGCATCTCCCTTGCGAACTTGTTCCCCTGTACTTCGAGCTTGACGGCAACTTTCCACATCACCCTGCTAGTCCCATCGAGCCAGAGAACATGGTCGATTTGCAGAATAAGGTACGCGAAACGCATGCAGACCTGGGAGCCGCCTTCGATGGTGACGCAGACCGCATGTTCCCTGTCGATGAGCATGGCGACCTCGTAGATGGCTCACAGGTGACAGAGGCAATGGCGAACAGCCTGCTTAAAAAGTACCCTGGCTCGACCATCCTCTACAACCTGATCGTCTCGAAGAGCGTACCCGAACTCATTACACGTCTTGGTGGTAAAGCCGTTCGCACACGTGTCGGACACTCGTTCATCAAGGCCGAGATGCGTAAGCTCAACGCCATCTTTGGCGGCGAACACTCCGGCCACTTCTACTTCCGTGACAACTGGTTCGCCGACTCTGGCCTGATTGCCTTCTTGATTATGCTCGAACTTGTCTCGACCGAAAACAAGCCGCTCTCCGAGATACTCAAGCCATTGGATAAGGGTGTCCGCAGCGGCGAAATTAATAGCACCGTCAGCGATACACAGAGCAAGCTACAGGAGCTAGAAGAGCATTTCGGCAAGGGAGCGCAATCGGTAGACCATCTCGACGGCCTCACGATTGACTACGGCAACTGGTGGTTCAACGTACGCCCGTCTAACACCGAGCCGCTACTACGCCTCAATGTCGAAGCAGACAACCGCGCATTGATGGTGCAGAAACGCGACGAACTGCTCGCGTTCATCCGCAGTTAAACTGTGGCATAAAAAGGGCACGGTGTGTGGAAATTTCCACACACCGTGCCCTTTTTATGCCACAGTTACATTCGTATCCTGTTCACCATTGCCGTTTTGCGAAAGGAAACCGATAGTTAACTTCTTTAGGCCAGAGGGAGCAGCATAAACAACGCTCCCACTTACCCCTTTCGCGCCCGCTTTGAAGGTTTGTGGCAACGTGTTGTAGACAGGGGCACGTTCGTTACCGGGGAATACAAGACGGATATAATCGAAGCCATAACCTGGGCTTATATCGCCACCTCCGGGATTATCAACTTTGAAGTTCAAGACATAAAATTGTTGTCCCGCCTTACATTGCACACCTTGATACGAGAAACGCCGCTCTACGTTCGTGAGGTGATATGTCAATAAGTGTCCAAAAAAGTTGTATGCGATTGTCTTTGTCTGCGGTGATGCACTACCAGCATATTGAGCAGGATTAAACGTGCCAGTAAACGGTATGTTGACCAGCGATTCGTTGAGTGCAGTTGAGCCAAGTTGTAGCGTCAATGTTTTGAGTTGCACATGCTTGTTCAGCACCGAGAAGTCAAGCCAGCCGCTTTCACTCGCCCCTGGCCTGGGGCCGATGGAGAGATGTACATTTGTAGGCATAAGCGAATTGGTATTCGATACAAGCAAACGAGCAACATCGTAATACACAACGTTGATCTGGTCGGAGGTATGATTTACCACGTTCATATTGAGACGCACGCATGCTTGACCTTGATGAATATCGTCATCAGGAAAAGATAGTGCGTATTGTGCGTTTACAACAGTAATATCCATACCTGCATACGGGGCAGTATGCTGCACGGATAGTGTTGTGATAGGGATAGGTGTGGAACCTGGGCTACTTACCCCTGGAATTTGCACAGTTTTGAGCCAATTCGCCGCGTTCAGGCTCACAACGCTTACGAGAACAATACCGATAATTAAAAGAACTGCCGTCCATAGTAATAGGGTTGAACGTCGCCAGTGTCTAGGTTCCTCTGGCTTCTTAGGAACCGATGCATGAGGTGCGATAGCGGTACGCGCCAGTGACGATGTAGTAGTTTTTTTCTGATCCATATAGTAAGAACATTCCCTCTAAAAATAAGAATTGCTGGTATTTCCTATTGTATCAAGAGAGCGCAACTGTTTTTTCTTGACACACAGAAACGTTAGTGCTAGCATGGCCTTAGCACACAGCACACTGCATCGCAAGGAGTACAACAATTCAATGAAGATTCATGAGTATCAGGCGAAAGATATCCTGGCCCGTTACGGGATTCCGGTACAGCCTGGACGAGTCGCACATACGCCCGACGAAGCCGAGGCCATTGCCCGCGAACTAGGCGGACCAGTTGTGATCAAGGCTCAAGTCTACGTTGGTGGACGTGGCAAGGCTGGTGGTATTCAGTTTGGTGACACACCAGAACAGGCTCGCGCCTCCGCCCAAAAAGTATTAGGTATGAATATAAAGGGTCTTACAGTCGAAAAAGTCTTGGTGACATCGAAGATCGACATCGCGGAAGAATACTACCTCGGCATCATCCTTGATCGCAAGACGCAATCGCCCGTCGTGATGGTCTCGAAAGAGGGTGGCATCGACATCGAAGAGGTGGCCGCAAACACTCCAGAGAAGATTATCCAGCAACCTATCGACATGCACTGGGGTCTGCGTCCATTCGAGGCTCGTGAAATCATTGCACGCGCTGGCTTGCCTCATAACACCATCGCGAAAGCTGGCGATATCCTCTCGAAGCTGGCAAAAGCGTTTATCGATAGTGACGCTAGCCTCGCCGAAATCAATCCACTGGCACTCACCGCTGATGGCAAGGTACAGGCCGCTGACGCCAAGATACTCGTTGATGACAACGGTCTCTTCCGCCAGAAAGAGTACGCGACGTGGGCAGAGACAGAGGAGTCGAACCCGCTGGAGTACGAGGCGAAGCAGGCAGGCTTAACCTATGTCAAGCTCGATGGTGACGTTGGCATCATCGGCAATGGCGCGGGTCTGGTCATGACAACGCTCGATATGGTTGCTCGCGCTGGTGGCAAGCCCGCGAACTTCCTGGATATCGGAGGCGGTGCGAAGGCCGAGATCATGTACAAGGCACTGACGTTCGTGGCACGCGACCCACAGGTTAAGGGCATTCTGGTCAATATCTTTGGTGGCATCACTCGTGGTGAAGAGGTGGCGAAGGGCGTCATTATGGCGCAGTCGGACCTGCCTAAAGGTATGCCAATTGTGGTACGTCTCTCCGGTACAGGTGCGGAAGAGGGCAAAGCACTCTTGAAAGACGCTGGTCTTGCATGGGGTCAAGATATGCGCGAGGCATCGGAGAAGATTGTCGCCGCCATTCACGCACGCGGCACACAATTCCACGAAGTATCCAAAGAGCCAGAGTCACGGATAGAATAAGAGGATAGAGCAATGAGTATTTTGTTAGATAGCACAACAAAGGTGATTGTGCAGGGTATCACTGGTCGTGAAGGACTCTACCATACCCGTAATATGAAGGCAGCAGGGACCAATATTGTTGGTGGCGTCACTCCTGGGAAGGGCGGCGAAAAGATCGAGGGGTTTCCCGTTTTCGATACTGTTACGGAGGCAGTTCAGACAACAGGTGCAACGGCATCATGTATTTTCGTGCCACCAGCAGGTGCTGCGGATGCCATCATGGAGGCGGCAAGCAGTGGCATTGATTTGATCGTGTGCATTACCGAGGGTATTCCCGTTATTGATATGACCCGTGCCATGCTAGTCGTACATGAGCATAACGCACGTCTGATCGGGCCGAACTGCCCCGGTATGTGTACGCCCGGACAGGGCAAGATCGGCATTATCCCATACCAGATTTTCACTCCTGGTCCCGTCGGTTTCATCTCACGCTCCGGTACACTCACCTACGAGGTGGTTTCACTGTTGACGGAGGCTGGTCTTGGTCAATCGTCCTGCATCGGTATCGGTGGCGATCCCATCATCGGCTCGACCTTTGTTGACTACCTCAAATTGTTCGAGGCCGACCCACAGACCAAAGTAGTAGTGATGTGCGGCGAAATCGGTGGTAGCGACGAAGAAGATGCCGCCGAGTATATCAAAACCACGAGCAAACCTGTTGTGGCCTTTATCTCAGGGCGCACAGCCCCTGCAGGCAAACGTATGGGACATGCTGGTGCGATTATCTCTGGCAATACAGGCACCGCACAGGGTAAGGTTGCAGCGTTACAGGCTGCACATGTGCCTGTTGCTGATACCATTTTCGATATTCCTGAACTTGTACAGAAGGTATTATAGAGCAATTGGAGCATGCATGACAGGGGCAAGCCCTGTCACTACTATACTGCCTCTCGCTACGCGAGAGGAGGCGAGTATAGTAGTGACGCCCTTTACGGGTGTCATGCTCTCTGTCCTGTACTGACACTTGAATAAGGAACAATTATGACAACCGCTCTCATTTATGACTCGATTTTTCTGGAACATATAACACCGTCGAAACATCCTGAGCAACCACAACGTGTTCAATTAGCATATGAGGCTCTGGAAGAACTCGGCTGGCTGACACGCGAGGGGCTGGTACAACTGAAACCACGCATGGCAACCATAGATGAGTTAGCGGCGGTGCATGATCGCGACTATATACAAGAGGTCGCAGACGCCTCACGTCAGATGGCAGAGGAAGAGGCCAAAGATGGCTATACGACGGCTTTCTTTGCCACCGATACCTACGTTTCCGCGAAATCGTATGAGGTCGCTAGCACTGCTGCCGGGGCACCAATCACAGCGATTGATGCGATGATGAGAGGCGAGATTCAGAACGCCTATTGTCTTGTGCGCCCTCCTGGACATCACGCGCTACCTGACGATGCAATGGGCTTCTGCATCTTTAATAATGTAGCTGTTGCCGCTCGCTATGCTATCGACTCCTATGGCCTTGAACGCGTGATGATTATCGACTATGACGTGCATCACGGTAACGGCACACAGGATATGTTCTATAACGACCCACGCGTTCTCTACTTCTCAATTCATCAGGCACCCTTCTACCCCGGCACAGGCGCGTCTGACGAGTTAGGAGAAGGAGCAGGGTATGGTATGACGATCAATGTCCCTATTCCGGCCACATGCGGCTTCGATACATATGAGGCGGTGTTTCGGCAGGTGATGGCACCTGCCGCTGACCGCTTCAATCCACAGCTTATCCTGGTTTCGGCAGGCTTCGATGCCCACTGGAAGGATGCCATTCCACAGACAAGCACACATACCCAGATGTATCTCTCTACGGCAGGCTTTTTCAGACTGAACGAGATCATTCTCAATCTCGCCGATCTGCTCTGTGATGGGCGTCTGATTATGGTGCAAGAGGGTGGCTACAATGTGCAGGCAACCGGAATGTGTGTCGCGACGTGTGTCAATCAGTTGCTCGGTGGTGATGCTGCCGTCGATAGCTTCGGACCGCCGCCAGTAGACCCGATGCGCTTGAATACAGATGTATTGATTGCAGAACTACGCCGTATTCATGGACTCACAGGCTATCGGATGCGTAATTTCAAGAAGCCTGACGTAGAGCGATTGCGGCGCGAGATGAAGGGACCGGATGTCACCGACTCCGACATGCATACACACGATGATTGAGAGGAAGCGCACAGGCCATGCAAGCGACGCACCTGGACACCTACCAAATACGTATGTTGACACAAGCAGATATAGCATCCGTTGAGCGACTCGTGCGTACTTCGGAATATATCTATCAACGCTTTATGCTGGAAGAGCTTCCTTTGCTGCTCAAACACTATCCAGCAATGGGTCTGTTTAATGGGTCCACAATGCATAGCTTTCTACTCGCTCAGAGCGTGAATACACCGAGCGCGTGGATTGGCGGTTTCGGTGTCAGTTGGTCGGAGAGCAGTCACTACCTGGATATCTTGTTTCGACTACTCGACAAGCTCTCAGCTCATCTTGTCAGGCACGGGGTGACGCACCTGCACTACTCAGGCAACGACTCCTCGCGCGACTGGTTGCGTGAAGTGCTGTTGAGGCATGATTTTCTTCCTTACCGCCACCTCTATTCCTACGACAAATACGACTATGAGATACCTGCACAGGGTAATCAACAGGTACTAGTTCGTCAGGTCAATATCAAAGGCAAGTGGGGCAAGGCAGGAGATATGGAGGCACTGCTCGACATCGAGCAGGCATGCTTTGAAGACTTATGGCGTTACGATGCAACAGGTTTTACCGACGTTGCAGCGACCCACCCCTACTTTGTTGTCGCGGAACTCAACGGAAAAGTTGTGGGCTACCAATTCAACGCCCTCGATAGCGACTACGGCTATCTTATACGTATCGCGGTACATCCCTCAGCGGAAGGTCAGCAGATAGGGATACGCTTGATGGCAGAGGCGACACGCTTCTTTGAGAGTGAGAGGGTGACGCGCATCATGCTCAATTCGCAAGACAATAACGCGCACGCGCACCGCCTCTACGAGTGGTTCGGCTTCGAGCGTGTCAATCAGATGGGGTTTGTGTTGAGAAAGCGGTTATAGAATTGTCACTTTACCTGAATGCCAACACGTTCTAAGAGGCGTCGGCTAAGGTCTGCTCGGTATTTGATTGGTTTTTTGTCTGGTCCGTGTGAGTCTGAACCAGAACTGGTTAGTAAGTGGTGTTTTTGAGCATACGCCAGATACATAGCAATCTGTTCTGGCGTGTGTGTAGGATAATAGACCTCGAAGCCATCAATGGGGACCTGCCTTCGGAGTTCATCAAGCAAATGGGCATCATAACAGGTCTCTCCATCACCTCGTCCAGGATGGGCGATGAGACAGATTGCTCCACTGCGGCGAGCCGCCTCATAGACTTCAGCAAGGTCGTTGGTGGCCCTGGAGAAACCTGCATCCGTGATCAAGGTTCCAGCATCTGGTTCTCCGGTTCCATATCCCAGTTTTTCTAAGAAAGCAATCAGGGCGTGTGGTTGCTGGGTACTCGGTTTTGCCAGGAGGGTATCCAGTTCGTGCGGATTTGGAAAGGATATGCCGACCTTTCGGAGGTTCTCACAGACCTCCCTGGTATTTTCTCGCTGGCGGCGTGCAACATCTTGTGCCAGATATTGTAACTCGTTCTGTTGTGGAGTAAACCCATAACAGAGTACATCAGTTAGCTCACCTCTCCACGACGTACTCATTTCCACGGCAGTCAGCAGTGGAAGCTGTTTCTCCGTTGCAAGCTGTTGCAGTTCTGAAGCCGTGTCTACGCGATCATGATCGGTAATAGCGACTAGGCCAAATTGTTCGCTTACCAGATAGTCAATCAACTGCTCAGGAGTCCATACTCCATCACTATAAGTAGTATGCATTTGAAGGTCGATAGAGGCATCTGGCGCAAGCACCAGATGGGTCGTTGATAGTTCCACAAGTCAATCCTTTCATCGTATACATATCGCTTTTCGTGATTTCTACGAGTATAATATCACCAAAGCAGAAAGAGGGATGTTCTATTTTTGAAAGAGGTTTTGCTATGTTCCGAAGAAGCTCTTTGCACATCATTTGCTTTCTATTGTTTGTCCTAACATTAGCTGGGTGTTCATCAGACTCGACCACGACACCATTGCAGGCAAAAACTTCTCCAACTTTCTCTAGGGTTTCCTCTCCATCAGCATCTACTACATCTTCTCCTCTTGTTTTCCCCTCTAATTGCTCCTCTACTATTCTTCCAGGAGTGAAGGTTTTTCCCTGGTACAACCAACTTTCATTCGTTGGTCGATCTCCTGTCTGGGCACAGATTCCTCAAAATCTTCAGATTCCTGGTATGAATGGTGGAGGATTTGAGCCAGGGACCAAGATTCTCTGGGAAGTTGGGCCAAATTTTTCCTTGCCGGTGAAAGTTCAAGTGACTAATCTGAAGACAAGGAAGCTGGCCGGATGGGGCAATGGCACACAACCACCGACAACATTCACGAATGAACTGCAGAGGACTAGTTCAGAGTATCACGGTTCACCAGCACCAAATTGGAATGAGTGGGGAGGTTTCCTTTACTTACCCACAGCAGGATGTTATCAAATGAATGTCACCTGGCGGCGAGGAGAGTGGAGCGTGGTTTTTGCAGTAGCCATTGAGAACGTGCCAAGCTAAATTTAGCTGTTTTTTCTGAACTATTGGCTAGCACAATTATACTCTTATGACTATGTTCCAGATCGTGTCGGCTTGCCGCGCTCACTCAAATACTGGTCGAACTCGTCCAAAGTACGTACACCGTTTTGTAGTACGGCGTCGTAGATATCGACGCTTGAAACTTCCTGGCGATAGAAAGGCAGTTTGCACCATACATCCTTGATGCGAAGGATGGCGAGGCGCGTTTCGGGCGTGAGTTGTTGTTTGACGGCTTCAAAGATTGGCTCTGGATGAGTACCGTCGGCGAGCCAGAACGAAATATCAATTTTCCAATCGCTTTCGGTTTGTCTATCATAGTAGACCATGAAGAAATAGCGTTCATCGTGTGGCAATCCGGTCGGGTTATACAAGCCACTTTCGTTGAGATAACGTCCCTGTTTGACACGCGGATGAGTCAACAAAGGTTGCACAGCTTCATATACTTGCTCGCTGGTCAAGCCTGGACTTGAAACCGCTATGTCAATATCGCGCCACGTCATGAGTCCGAGAACGGAACTGCCAAGTACGCGCACAGTGCCGATGTTACTTAGCATGGCTACGATATTGAGTTCCTCTACCACAGCTTGAGCCTCTTTTTGCAGCATGTCTTGACGTTGTAAGAGTTGGTCAACTTCTTCCACGTTCATTATGCTAAACCCATCAAACACCATACATCCAACGGGGCCGATTTGTTCTTCACATATAAAGGTGCCATTTGCGCGACGCGCACGGTGGAGCGCACACGCTGGAGCGTCGAGCCATTCAGAAGGATGTTGTTGTCGGAGGCATTCGATTGTAAGCGTGAGGCTATGTTGACGGCATCACCAATGGCAGTGTAGTTCTGAAGGCGTCCCTGTGAGCCAATGTTGCCGACAGTCGCGCGATCAGTGTTTACACCGAAGCCAAACGAGATGGGTACGTCTTGAGGATGTGTACGTTGATAATTGAGGACCGCCATACGCATTTTCCATGCCGCACGAATCGCTCTCTGCGCGTGGTCTTCTTGTGAAAGTGGCGCGTTGAAAATCGCCATGAGCGCATCGCCTATGAATGCGGTAATCGTGCCCTCTTCGTCCCAGATTTCTTTGACCATGATTTCGAGGTAAGTGTTGAGCAAGTTCATTACCTTCTCCGGCGCGAGGCTTTCACTGAGGCGTGTGTAGCCGCGAATATCGGCGAAGATAACGGAGACTTCACGCGTCTCCCCACCAAGGTTGAGTGCCAGTGGGTTTTTGATAAGCTGCTCCACCACGTTTGGATGCACATACTGCTCGAAAATACGGCGAATCTGTTTTGCCTGTGCCTCCGAACGTTTTAGCAACGTGCGGTCGTCGATCACGAGAGCGGTACCAATCGGCTCGCCCTGTGTATCGCGCAGGGATGATACCGAAATACTCAGGTTAATGAATCCATCGCGTTCAGGAATTTCGCCATCAAAAGCACGGGGTACAACTGTTCCATTTTCGTGATCGGTAATCGCGGTTCCCAGCAGTTCAATTAGCCCGATTTGTGGTAGATGTTGAAAGACCGTTTTATAATTCTTCCCTATAACAAGCTCTGGAACAAGTTGGAGAATTAAACCTGCCGCCCCATTGAAGGTCGTAATCGTACCAGATGGGTCGGTGGTAATCACACCATTCGCGATAGAGGCGAAGATATTGTCCATGTATTTTTTGTCTTCCTGGACCTTCTGAATAGCCTTGTTGAGGTCAGCGAAGAGACGTGCATTATCAATCGCAATGGCGGCCTGATTACAAAACGCAGTGAGCATGTCGCGATGCCTGGGACCAAACAGGTTCGCGTTGATACGACTATCAACATATACGGCACCAATACATGTATCACGCACGATCAAAGGGGCACACAGAATCGAGCGAATGCCGTATGCCATGATACTCTCATGACCTTTCAGTACGTTATCGAGTTGTGCATTGTTGGAGAGCAATGTTTCACGGTTGCTGATTACACGCATCACGGAGCCGCGGCTGATCTTGAAAGCACTCTGATCGATTGTTTGCGCCTGCTTATCACGGGCAATAGTGAAATCGACGGAGTTTGTTTGAGGATTGACGAGCATAAGAAAGCCGCGTTCAGCGTTCACGAACTCAATCACACAATCCATGACAAGGCGCAGTACCTCATCAAGCTCAAGCGTTGAATTGAGAGTACGTGCAATTTCATAAAGCGTCTCTTGTTCGCTCTTTTGCTGCTTCAACGTAATAATATTGGAAGTGAGTTCCTGCCGCTCAAGCTCGAATACCGCTTGCGAGGCATCATTCCCGTTAGTCGGTCCTTGCAGCGTTTGCAAGACACGCTGTATCGTCTGGTTCAAGCGGCCCAACTCTAAATCGGCAACACGGCTTACGTGTAACGCTTCACTAAGCAAGCGTACACGTGGATCGCCACCGTCGCTGGCATAGCGTCCTTCGACAGCAACTTCTAATTTATGTATATGTTCATGTAGAGTACGCGAAATATTCCGTAGTGTATTACCAACTACACGTAAATCACTACTTGCTTTCCCTGTAACATCAGGTAATACCGCCAAGAGAGGGCCTCCATGTCTGATAAATACGGGCATGACATACGTATTATACGCTCACGCACTGTGATTATATCACAGCGATTTTGCAAGCAAGAATAAAAGCAAGCGGACACATGAGCAACTGCGAACGGTTGCTCATGTGTCCGCTTGCTTTTTATTGCTATTAGTTCGCTCCGTTCTGTGCAAGGTATGCGGTGAACGATGTCGGTTGAAAGCCAAAGTCACGCTCGACACTGTTCAGGTCTGTGGTATTGTTGAATGCAAAAAGCGACATAGCAGCAGGTGTCAAGGGTGGTTTAGGCAACACAACCGCCATTACTGCTGCCCCAAGACCAATCAGTGGTGTTGGCGCATAAACCTTGAGACGATTTTTGTGCATGGTTTTAAGTAGTTCATCATAGATTTGTGAGAATGAATAGTAGGCAGGACCACCAATGGTGTACGTTTTCTTGTTCGTGCCCGCTGGATTCTCTAGCACTTTGATGATGACGGTAACAACATCTTCTACATAGATGGGCTGAAACAGAGTGCCACCACCACCAATAAGCGGTAGCACGGGGGCAGTACGAATAAGATCGGCTAATCCTTTAATAAAGGGGGAGCCTTTGCCAAAGAGGACCGAGGGCTGAATAATGGTATAGTCAAGACCACTATCAACCAGCATTTTCTCTGCAAGATAGCGGCCTTGCATATACGTCCCAGGTCTGTCGGGCTTTGTGCCCAATCCGCTCAGTTCAATAATACGCTTGACGCGTGCATTCTTGGCAGCTTTAATCAGGTTAGCAGTACCGTTGACGTTCGTGTTGTCGTAATAATTGTGTGTCAAAGCCTTGTGGTCTGCGGTGATAAATGCGGTATGTACAATCGTGTCAACACCTTGCACAGCGGCGTTCAATGTGTTTGGCTGAGTTGTGTCACCCTCGACAAAATCAACTTTGTCAGCGGGTAAAATTGTTTTCGCGCGTGTGATGTCACGCACCAGACAACGTGGTCGCTCTCCCTGTGCCGCCAAGCGGTTTACAAGGTGTCGTCCAATGTAGCCAGTCGCGCCAGTAATAAGTATCATATGTTCGCCTCCCTGTAATTATTGCTATGCATGAGACGCACAACACAGCAAAAACAAGTAATAAATTGTGCGTACCTCTAGCGAAGAGATTCGGCAGGAAGAAAAATACGAATGGTGACGCCTCCCCCTGGCGTACTTTTCACAGTCAGGCTGCCTCCTGCAATAGCAAGCAGGGCACTATGAGTGAGCAGTCCACCACCAGTACCGCTAGTAGAGCTGGTTGCAGAGACAATACCAACACCATCATCAGCAATAAGCAATTCCAATTCTCGGCTATACGAAGCTTTTACGGAAAGACAGAGGCGGCGGTGAACGTCGGAGCCGCGCCCGTGACGTGCTGCATTTCGCAATGCCTCTTGTACTGCTGCGAAGATCAATTCGGCTATCGTAGGCGGCACAATCTCGTCGATACGACTCATTGTCTCTTCTGAAATGGTCCACTCGACTTCATCGAATGCCTGTTGAAAGTCTTGTTTCAGCATAGTATGAATGGCATGCAACATGCCATCACGTTCCAAACGATGGGGTGCGCTCGGTGTGTTCACTCGCATCATAGTCGCTAGACGCCGATGTGCATCGCTAATGGTACTAATCGCATCGTCGAGTGCTTCGTTCTGTTGTCCAGTATAGGCACCCTGATTACGCTCATCGTTTTCTGTGTAGCGAGCCGTTTCTAACCGTAGTAGCGCAAGATGCATTTGTGGCAAAATTTCGTCATGAAGTACACGCCGATGCTGGGCATCGAGCAACTTCACATCGACAATGCGTCGACGTAGCAGGCCAGCGACCGCTTGCATCGCTTCGTGGTCTCTCAATGTATCGAGGATGCGCTGCCCACATGCCTGTGCAACGTCCATATCTTCTTCAGTGAAGAGGCTACCGTCATGACGCGGTCCAAGATAGAAGGTCGCCACGATGCCAAGTTCATCGTAGATCGGTAACACCCAGCAGAGCATAGGCTGACCTTGCAGCGTCATACGTATACGGGTCGGGGTTCGTTTCACCAACACCATATCGCTCTTTTTTAGAGCGGCTAGCTGTGGTTGCGTTTTTATGGCGAACAGTGCTTCACTCTCTCCATTACCGTTTTCTGCCATCGGCCAGCGATAGGTGAAGTTTTTCCGTACTGAGCCAGTGAAAACAGCCAGCCGCGCACATTGGACCTCTAACACGTCGTTGCACAGATGAAAGAAGAGGTCTTCCATGCTTTGTTCTGTCTTCTCCACATCTGTCTGTAACCAGTGGTGCAGGTTGGCACTGCGTAGGAATGGTCCCAGCATCGAGATATAGCGGTCGTGGGCGGTATAGCTACTCCAGGTAAAAAGTGCATAGGCGGCGGTTGCGAGCGAGGTTATCAAGAGTAACGGGCCGAGATCGCTCTGCGTCAACGTAACGAGGAGTGCGATAAAGATTGCAATGGTCGTCGCGACAATCACAATGCCACGCCACTGCTCGAAGAAGCCACGTCGAGCCAGAGGGCGTTCAATCAGGATACCGTGCCGCACAACCGAGTAACCAAGCAAGAGTATGATGACGGCCACAAAACCTGTTGCTATAATATCGAGACTAATCAGATTAAGAGGAAGGACGCTCATCGTCCTCGGAACAATCGTCTCGTCATGTCCTCCATGCCGTAGCCAACTTACCATTGACCAGACTCCCAGAACGCCGAGACACGTTGTCAATCCCACCATGAGGAGGGCGGCTACCAGTAAGCCAGGACGTGAGAGGTGCCAGGAAAGTGCAGGTTCTTCAAGCATATCCACCTGCACAGGATCATCCCAGAATGCATCAGCGAGACGCTGGCGTAAGGCTACTTCGTTTTTTTTTCGCATATGCCAGAGGACACGGAGCAGACGCCCAATGCGTGTAGGCGTAAACCAGGGACCAATCGCACAGAATGTCACATAGCATAAGAAGAAAATCGGCAGTAACACTAGGGGCGACAAAATGCCGATATGTTCAGGCTCCGGCACATCACCATAGGCCAGCAAGCGTATCGTGCCAAGAAAGGTAAAGGTCGATTGATTGAAGAGCAGAAGGACAAATATACTACATCCAAGTAGTCCGCTTACAAGGAGCAGGAGAGGTCGCCGCCGCCGCCAACCCTGATTGATGAGTGCAGCATAATGTAGCCCTATCACGAACCAGATATAGGGAACGCCAAGCGCAGGTAACCAGATGAGATGCCATAATGCATCTGCTGGAATGAAGCCTGTTCCCTGTGAGGGTGGATTAGAGATGAGCAAGGCATGTAAAAAGAAAAAGAGAGCAGCGAGACCGAGGCCAGTAACACCGACGCGAGCAATCGAACTACTGCGATTCCCATTGAGCCAGACGGTGAACGCGAGCCAGAGAAAAGCAATAAGATTAAAAATGGAGAGTGCCAGCACAATTGTTTGTAGCAGGTGGGCTGGCTCAAGTAAGGTATGTACAGCCATAATTATTCTTCTTTGTACAAGGGAACCCATTCACCGCGACGATCCTGCACTAGCGCAACACCATCTTCATCCCACATAATCATCCTATTGAGGATGTAGATGAGCGTAGCACGTGCGCGCGCGACCTTATCATCGACGGCATTATCGCTCAATCCCCACGAGGCATAGATACGCCCATTGGTGCGACTTACAGCGCGTTTATCGTGCAACCTCAAGCGTGCGGCAATCTGTTCATTCGTCATACCCTGCGCCATTAGTTCAGCAACACGTAGCTCGTTTGGCTCTAAGAGCGCACGCGGTGATTGTTCGTCCAGATCACGCACCTCTTGCACGCGGTCTTCGATCTCTGGATCGACGAGGCTGCGTCCATTCACAGCATCACGTAGTAAAGGCACAAGCATACTGGGTAACAGATAATTGCTTTTCCGCACATAGGCATAATGAGTCAGAATGCCAGAGGCGCGGAATTCGCGATAATACTCGTCGTCGTCTTGAATCGAGTAAAAGACAACGGGCATGCGTGGACGCTCACGGCGAATTTCAACGGCTGCCCCGACCCCGCTTATCGCGCTCCGCCCGACCTGGGGGTCTTGCAGTTGCACATCCATCAAGATTACGTCCATATCTAGTTCGAGCGCACAAGTCAGAGCCTCACGTCCGGTTGCAGCCTCGCCTACAACCTGTATGTCCCCCGTTGCCTCTAGCCCTTCATGCAACGCTTTGCGGAGTGGTCCATGATCGTCTACTAACAGAATTTTTATCTTTGCCATCGTCTTTTATACGTACCTTTGTCGTTTACGTTCCATTATAGAGGAGCAGTCTAAGTATAGCAGTTCTGGGAAGCAATGTAGAGTATTTGAGGGAACGATGTCTGTGTTCTGTGACATTGACAGGAGAAGGTTAAGCTTTGGGGAGAACAAAAATGATTTTGCTCTCTTTACGCCTCCCCAATTTGTGCTATACTATTTAGAAACGCACGGTTCTGCTGACCCTGTGCGTCATGTGGCAGGGCGCAGAGAAGATTTTTTGTATACGTGGTGAAATACTACAGGACCGCGCTCACAGGTATGTAGCGCGGCCTCAAACTTTTTAGGAGCATTCAATGGTGAATGAAGTCACTATTCGCATTGGAGGTGAGTCGGGTGAGGGTACCATCGTTGGTGGTGATATTCTCGCTCTGGCCGCCGCACGCTGGGGCTATCATGTCTATACCTTTCGCACCTTCCCAGCCGAAATTCTCGGTGGTCCTTGCCTTTTCCAGGTACGCATCAGCGATGAACCTGTAAAGTCGATGGGCGACTTTGCCGATGTTCTCATCTGTCTCAATCAAGAGGCATACGACCGTAACATTGGCGAACTTCGCAGTGGTGGTGTTCTTATCTATGACCCCTCCGATTTTACTCCCGCAGCAAACGACAAGATTACCTACGCCATTCCTTTCAATGAAATCGCTCGCAAAGAGGTACAACTCTTCCAGACGAAGAACATGGTCATGCTCGGAGCCATCTCAGGGCTGTTCGGGCCACCGCTAGAAGCCATCATCCAGGTTGTTCAATCTAAGCTCTCGAAATCACGTAAATCCAATGAAACGTTGATGGAAAAGAACATGCTGGCGTTGGACATCGCGCAGAAATATGTGACAGAACGCATCACAAAACAGGACCAGTATCGACTGGGAGCGGTTCAGAAGGCAGATCGTGTCATTTTGAACGGCAATCAAGCTGTTGTTGCTGGTGCGCTTGCCGCTCGTTGTGGCTTCTTCGCTGGCTATCCCATCACGCCTGCAAGCGATATTATGGAGGCGTTAGCAAAAGAGCTACCACAGGTTGGCGGCACCTTCCTCCAGGCCGAGGACGAGATGGCGGCACTCGCAGCCGTGCTTGGTGCGTCTTACGGCGGTGTACGCTCGATGACAGCAACTTCCGGTCCCGGCCTTTCACTGATGACCGAATTGATTGGCCTTGCATCAATGGCAGAGTTTCCAGCCGTCATTGTCGATTCACAACGTGGTGGTCCAAGCACAGGTTTGCCAACGAAAATGGAGCAGTCCGATCTAAGTTTTGCGCTCAATTCTGGACATGGCGACGCGCCACGTATTGTTGTAGCACCTGCCAATGTAGCTGATTGCTACAATCTCATGATTACAGCGTTCAACTTGGCGGAGCGTTATCAAATGCCCGTCCTCTTCCTCACCGATCAATCACTTTCGGCACGTGTGGAGAGCGTTGATCGTAGCATTTTCCAGATGCAACCATTACAAGAACGTATACAACCACAAAAACAGGAACTTGTCGGTGTCGGTCAGAGTTCAGGGGAGTCAAGCTTCTCACGTTATACCTATACAGACAGCGGTATCTCGCCTATGTCAATACCAGGAGCTGGGGCACCATCGTATACTGCGACTGGCCTGGAGCATGACGAGCATGGACACCCTGATTACGAACCACAAGATCATACTGCGATGATACAGAAACGCTATCGCAAGCTCGAAGCTGCTGCTGCAGAGTTGCCAGCACCTCCACGCTATGGTGATGACGATGCGCTCATCGGCATCATTGGGTGGGGTTCCACTGAGGGGGCTATTCAAGAGGCAGTAGATCATGCGCGTGCAAATGGCTATAAAGTGGCATCGCTGCACCCGCGCGTTCTTTCACCGCTACCAGATTCAACAATCCGCGCATTTATCGCTTCAGTACACAAGGTGATTATCCCTGAAAACAACTACTCCGGTCAGTTGGCAAACCTACTGGGTGCGAAATACGGTCTACAAGCTATTCGTGTCAATAAATTCGGTGGCATCCCATTTACGGCTGCCGATATCTTTCAGGCCATCGAGGAGGTTCATCCCTAATGACTCAATCTGTTATCAATCTTACGCCAAAAGATTATAAAAGTGAAGTGAAACCAACGTGGTGTCCGGGATGTGGGGACTTTGGTGTTCTCAATGCTACATATCGGGGTCTTGCTGGTCTAAAATTGGCAACCGACGAAACAGTCATTGTATCGGGTATTGGTTGCTCCAGTCGCTTTCCACACTTTATGAAGACATTTGGTTTTCACACGGTTCATGGGCGTGCGCTTCCTATCGCACAGGGCTTGAAGATGGCTCGCCCTGATCTGACCGTTGTCGCAGTTGGTGGTGATGGCGACTTTTTCAGCATCGGTATCGGTCATTTGCTTCACGCTGTCTTGCGTAACATTGATATTACCGTTGTGGTTATGGATAACGAGACTTACGGCCTCACAAAGGGTCAGACTTCGCCTACCTCGCCGCATGGTCATGTCACAAAGTCTACGCCCTACGGGCTACTAGCTTCGCAGTTCAACCCTATCGCAACGGTGCTTACTCTCAATGCGAGTTTTGTGGCGCGTGGCTATTCCGCGAAACCGAAAGAACTAGCGGCACTCATCGAGCAGGGTATTCAGCATAAGGGGTTTTCGTTCATCCACGCCCTCAGTCCTTGTCCAACGTTCTACAAAACGTTCGACGCATGGGATGCCTCTGTGACGCCCATCGCTCCTGACCACGATACGAGTAATCGGGCGCAGGCAATGGCATTGGCAATGGAGACGGAGAAACAATACATCGGTCTCCTTTACAAAGAAGAGCGTCCGACGATGGATCAAGCAGCGCATCAGCTAGCCCAACAAGCCAAAGAATTTGACATCAACCAGTATATGAAACGTTACATGTAGGTTGTACAACAGTGAAAAGAATGTCCACCCCTTTCAAATGTATCGAAAGGGGTGGACGTTCTTTCTTAGGCGAAGATGCGCTACTCTCTATAGTGCATAGTGCTGAGCTTGGGCTGCAGTTTGCACAGAATTTAGCACAGCCTGTGAGAATTTTTCACCACAGGGGCTACAAAAAACACCGCTCTCGTTATGGTAGCTGCCACCGATAGCAGTCAATTGACGCTCTGCTGGCTCACCACACCACTCGCAAGCACTGCCGCGAGGGGCGAAATCAACGGAAACGGGACGGCGGAATTCGTTACTTGTCATGAGGTTTTCCTCCTCTGAGATGCTGGTCGCATACAACCTGCACGCGATGGGATAATAAAACAGCATACAAGGGGAATTCGTATCTAGTGTAGTATTGCTCTGTTAATCAAAGGCCACGACGATACGACATCCACAAAACGACGCATCATCGCCATGAAGCACCATTGCTTCTCAAAGGTAACGTCTGAGGATAGGAATATTACCTCTGTGAGACATACTATACCACAGAATTATATAAAATGGAAGGTTACACAGGAGCAATTTGAGTGCAACTACGTTTTTGGTTATTTATTCGTGTACTATAGACTCACTTGTAGTAGTATTGTCCATGCTTTGCTCCGTTGCCACAACAGATGCATTCTTTTCAGCAGCATCCACATTATGTGCTTCATCGGTCTTAGGAAGTGCTGGAAAGCGTGGCGTAAGAATAGTGCCCGCAATCCAACCAATGGCTCCGAGACCAACTGTCAAGGCAAGCCAGACAAGTAAGACAGTGTTGTATGCAACACCAAATTTTGCGGCAAGTACGCCCGCGAGAATAATACCTAATGTGAGACCTACGGTCACACCTGTAAGACATCCGGGATGGGCAAGGCTACGCCCACGTAATCTGTTCATCATGGTAAATGTATTATACCCTTGTTTCTTTTTTGTTGTAGTACAGATGATAGCGTACTGTATTCCACTCGTCAAGGTGACTCTGACCATATATCAATAAACAGTAAGAGTTAGCAGGCAAGTTTGTTTCTCATCCATTTTGGCTTGTGGAGCGAATAGCGAGAGGCTCTGCATTGCCAGCTTCATGGAAAGGAATGTTGGAACTTGAGGAGGGCGGAGACACCTTCCAAGTTCCATACCCGCCCCCTGCATAGTCACACTGATTTCCTCTAGCACTGCAATACGTACCACTTAAACTTCGGTCAGCGTTGATGTGTCCCTGGAAGAGTAGTGGTGGATACTGAGTATAGGGTGTTACTAGAAACTGTACAACACTGTTGCTCGAAACAGTTCCAGCAAAAGCCGCCTGCCCTTGCAAACCATTGCTCAGAGTCAAGGTGCCATTGATGTTTGTACCATTCTGATGAACCCCAGTCAGTGTCATCGTTCCATCTATGTTTGCCGGGGTATTATGGATAGTACCGGTGTACATGTTGTTCAAAATTGGAGCGTTTGATGGCGCAGGAGTCGGGGGCGGCGTTACTGATGGCGATGGTGACATAGAAACTGTAGGTGTGGACGAAGGAACTGTTGTGGCGGAAACGGAAGGAAGTGTTGTCGGTTTTGGTGCATGCGTTGCTGAAACGGGTGGTCTCGTTGCTGCTATGCCCATGAACGCTCCACGATGGAAAGGATTGCTTGCGGAAAGTATGCCAGTTCCAAGCAATGCGCCAAGGAGAATTGCGGCTAAGGCGATCAACACGAGGAGAGGAAAGAGATGCTTTGATCTCTTAGAACGTTGTCTTTGGTCTTGCCGAGAGGCGCGCACGCTCGGAACCGTTGCAACATCCTCAGAAGCAAGAGAGAGAGGAGCGAGGGGCGGTGTTTTTGGCAAAGGGGTGATTACCGCAGAAGGCGCGGCAAGAGAAGTTTGAGGTTGTAACGCTTGCCAAAATGCGTCCATCGTGGGAAAGCGTTCGTCAACAGCCAGAGCCATCGCTCGCTGAATAGCCTCAGCGACAGGGATGGGAAGGTCCGGTACCAGACGATTCACTGGTTCAAGCGGATCGATCCCTTGACTTCCTAGCTGGGTGATACGCTCAAATGCATCCACAGGTGCTGTTCCTGTGAGCAGAGTGTAACATGTCGCAGCCATACCATAGATGTCTGTGCGCGGGTTCGTACCCTGCGTATACTGCTCGGGGGCACTATAGTTCGGTGACAACCTACGTACAGCCGTCGTCGTCGCCTCCTGGTCGTATTCTTTAGCAATACCAAAATCCACCAGGACAGGTTCGTCTCCTGTGGGAGGAACAATAATATTCGCTGGTTTGATATCGCGATGAATGATCGGCGGCTGCCAGCTTTGTAAATAGATAACAGCCTCTACAATAGGGGCCAGAAGACGTAGCGTATCAGGAAGGGAGAAGCGTTTCTCCGGCTGTCGGTGACGCAATCGCTCCAAGTTCGTACCCTCAATGTAATCCATCAGCAAGTAGACTCGATGACGGGATTCATCTTCAAAGGCACGATAGACGCGAGGGAGTGCTGCGTGATCGACCCGTTTGAGGACCTCGCCTTCAAACAGAAAGTGAACCCGATCCTTTTTTTTCGGATCGATCACCTCTTT
>JAABVA010001278.1_pt1 | contig 27437 bp, 30 predicted proteins | sample 5560331 | NCBI WGS metagenome assembly JAABVA01 (sample SAMN12812661, study PRJNA571458) | rock metagenome | isolation source: Antarctica rocks | place: Antarctica: Victoria Land, Mt New Zealand sud | collected 2016-01-07 | reverse complement strand
AGAGGAATCTAGGTGGTGGATATTTCTGGGATGGCAGATGTGGGGCGTTGAGGGGGGAGTGTTTGGGTCGGAGGGAGAGTGGGGGATGGGGGGGGAATAGTGGAAATGGAGTGGGGATACTGGAAGTTGGCGCTTGGGATGGGTGTTGGAGGAGGGGATTCCCTTGCTGCAAGAAAGAGGGGGTTTCTCCCTGTATAAAACCGTGCTGTTTTTAGAATACCCGCAACATAACTCCCAACGTAGCATCTCCATCTTCATGTATCCAGTTACTCGGTTATGCAGAGGATCGGATTAGGCTGGCTCAGCAAAGCAATGCACTCGAGTATGAGATTGTTTCTCCCCCCCTCCCCCCCCCCTTTCTGATTGGGGCGGGTTGAAGGCCTGATTGGTTTTGAGGTGTTCAACAACTTGTGGAAATCATTGGTCGGAAGATACGGACAATTTGTGCGGCATAGAGGGGTTGTTGATTGAGAAGTTGGGAGATTGAAGGGACTTCTTTCGAAAGAAGATAATCGCAGGGAGAGAGTTTCGCACATGTTTATCGCGGTAAAAGACTCCATCTCCTCTACTACTTTTAAAAGTCAGTATGCTTGAATTATTCACTTTGAAAGAAAATGATATCACGAGTTGTCGACAAATCATTTCGGTTATGGCCTTCCCCCCCTCCTTCTTACTTAATTCTGCTGTGGCGGCATATCCATTAAGCGTAGCACTTACAAAGGATACTGCAAGCCGCATCGAATACATGGTTGCTTGCCTCTCCTCGCCACCACGGCGAACGAAGCGAGAGCTGGAATCGACGCAGTGGGTGTTCTTGGTGATGTGAATTTTCCAGGTAGAGGAAGGGAGGTTCGACCTCGTTTGGAGGTGTTAGTGCAAGGGACTTCTTCGGTAATGCGAGTCTTCCAGCTGTTGAAAGCGATGGCCCGACCTCCACGCTCAAAGTCTCCCAACGAGAGGGTCTCCCAGTCGTTACACTTATCCTCACCGTCCTGCTGATCGTCTATATTGGATAAAATTGCTGCTGCCGCAATCTGAGGCCGTGGGACCAGTGTCGCGAGCTGGGGATGGTGAAGAAAGAGGGGCAAAAGTCGACGGAGCATGAGATTTGAATGATGAGTGTGGAGGAATTGATCCGGAGGAGGAGGGGCGCGGGGGATGCGATTTCTTCAAAGAGAGGGAGGAGGCGGAGGCATTGAGAGATGAAGAGTGGGGCTGGACGAGCCGGAGAGGGCGCAATGGCTATGAGGGAGCTTGCCGGATATTCTGGCGTTGTTGGTGGGTACTGCGACAAGAGCTATCAGATGGTTAGAACGTGCAGGTTGGGGATGCATTCGTAACACTCGGCTCCAAGTGGAGGAGCTGAAATGGTCGTTTATTGGCCGGCAAATTCTTCAAAGACTTGCGTGTTAGTTTGAACTCATCTTGCCAATGCACACTTCTCTTGGGTTGAAGATGGGGTTATGCAGAACTCGTTGCCGAGAGAGGAAAATTTAAGAAACCTCGAAAATGGGCCAAGCATAAATACGGAAGACAATTCCATGAAGAAATCTGGAACCTCAAGAACGAGGTTTTCTTGAGATTGCTTGGTAAGGTAGCATGATTTCGAGTTGTCTTATTGGATCGGTTGATGGTTTAAGTATGCGATGTTGGTTGAGAAGTTCTAGATAGTCGTTGGAGCAGCTGTTCGTACTCTCTAGAATGTACTCGTTTATATACCGATGAGTATAGCCTGCATATTTAGTACAGTCAAAGGACGGTATTGAAAAATCCTGTTTACAAGAGCCTGTTCTCTTGGGATTGTTTCCAGGTAATATCGTATCACCGATATCTCGAACACGTGGTGTTTGACAAGAAACACCGATGGATTCGATAAAACAGAACTTTAAACCTATTCGAAAGTTGCACTTTGTTCAAGACTGGCAGAGACGGCTTCTGTGGACAGCCAATTGTCAATATGGATATCTAATCCTCCTTGGAAGAATCTGTTCCTCAAGGATTGTTTGTATGGTAGCGTTGAATCAAAGTGTTATATTGATTTGTTCTTGTTTGGTATAGCCCATTAACACGGATGGTTTGCAAACGCAAAATGTGCTCCGTTCTTCGCCTGTCAGGGGAAGATCTGCCAACCAGGGTGTGCTGCATCGACCAGCGACGCGCGGTTGCAACGAGCTCCAGGTCGCGAGCGAGGCCAAAGACCCTCGCCCAGCCAACAAAAGCTCAAAGCAGAATCCGTCCCAGTTCAATGTTTTCCAAGCTTCTCGGCTCGGACCTGCTGCCGAACCGAACCAACAGGCTTGCGCATGTTTTCGCATCTTGGCTGAATCCTAGCCGCCGTATCCAGTCACCAGTCGTGCCATTCAGGTCCTCCCTCGTCCATCGCAACTCTCGAGAGGATTTTGTGCCACCCTGACTACCGTTCTGGCTTTAATTTTCTGAATGACTCTAGCCTCACGTACCCAGCGTCGAAATTGGGCTATAATCTCGATGAATGAAAACCATGTCTGAAACGGCTTCTGAGAAAGAAGAGACGTCGACGAAACATAGCCTGAATGTGACGCAGATTGGTTTGAAAAGTTTAAGTTCGTTGAAATAAGAAGTCATTAATGACAGTGCATTTACATAATAAACGTATTAAAGAAAATAAACGTCAGATGTGTGTAACGAAGAAGGTAGAGATTCTATAATCATCAGTCTGAGTTTGAATTTCATTGATGACGAGGTTTTTTTTTTTTTTTTTTTTTAATTCTTACTCGATTCAACACTCATTATAAGCCTATGCGAGATTCTATATACTGTAGCGAACGCTGCGCTAGCGCAGCGTTCTTTTCGCATCAAAAATCGCTTCTTTCTGCGCTCTATACTATAACTGTTTCCAATGCAAGAACTCTATGAGTCTGTTTCTTCTTTATTCTCTCTCTCTTTCATCTGATTCTTCAATGACGTCACAGCTTGAAATTGATTCAGTATGCTCATTGAGAGTATTATTCGAATGATCATCGTCGCTGCACTCATGATTTCTAAGAGCTTTCTCAAGTTCGTGATGTTCTCTTTTCATTGCATTGCTTTTCATTCTACTTTTCATTTGAAACATGTTAATAGAATGTGCTTGATCAACATTTGATCTTTGTCACACTTGCACGTCGTCATAGTGATATCAAGTACTCACTTTTCATGTAAAAATTGATTGAAGTCAATTTTTCTCATGCGTAGCTGCGTCAATAATGCGTTGTGAAACTTTGCATAACTTTTATGCAGTTGCAGATATCAATGTATCATCTTTGATATCAGATATTGAAAATGAGCTGCGTTGAATCTCTTTTTTCAGACTATTCTTCATGTTTGTCTGATCTGTTTCTGTATGAGCATTAGTCTTGTCATCACTTCAGTGCATTGATGCTCAATCAGCAATAAAAACAAATCATGTGCATCGTCAATCATTTTGTTCATCGCTTCATTTTCAAGTACTTCTGCATGTTTTATCATTTAATGTAACTTCAGCATGACTTCTTAAGATTAAATGCTTTCATGCATGATTTGAACTCGTTGCAAACGTGTCTGATCTTTTGTTGATATTATAACTTTCACTGTTTTCAAAGAAGTCTGATTATCACTGTATACTTTGTATATCTTTTCATGATACTTTTGATTCTCTGTCATTATGTCTGCAAGATGTTTCATCTTCGCGATCAATTCTTTCAGTTCTTCATGATGAATGATGATTAAAATCAATTCTTTCAGTCTTTTATTTAACTTTCAGTTAATTTTCATTGCAGTCATTGTAACATTTTCTTTACTGTCACTATCATTTGAGTAAATCTTTTGCTTCAACGCGAATGTGTTGAAATGATGTTGATTTATTAACATTTTCTTGTTTGCAACTATAATTATTCTCAATGACTTTGATCAGAAAGTCATTATGTAAAGATGACTTTACTTCATCTTCATTTATTCAAGCGTTTCTTTCATTCACTTTTGCTTCAACTGCAAAGATGTTTTACACAGCTTTGATTTTCAATCTTTTTTGAGTATCAAGTCATTATGAATTCAATGCATCATCATCTCAATAACTTCATCTGATTTTTGAAAGTTCATGTTCATTATCAACTTTTGTATCAACTTTCGTAAATGAATATTTATCAACATTATGTTTATTTCTATCTGTAAAGTCTTTGTTGATGTTGCACAATAGACATTGATGATTTGTTGCAATGCTCTTTCTTGTACTGATCTCAGCTTGACATTCAGATCTTTTCAATGACTCTTCATTCTTTGTGACATGTATTATATGATAACTTCATGACTAAGCAGAGAATGCATAATCGCGAAGTATATTTGCTTTTTCATCGTCATTGATGAATCTCAAGTAAACTCAATGATTGTTTGCATGATCTTTTGTTTAATCACTAGTTTTGCTTTGACATAATGCATGTAAGTCACTCATTTCAGCTTGAAGTTCAATTGAACTTTTAAAACTCTGATATTTAATTTTAAATCAATCTGATGTTTTATCAACTTTACATTGATGTTCATATTGAATCACTTAGAAGTTCTTGTAAAGTGAATCAGCTTATGCTTTGTCTTTGAAAACTTGATGTCATACGTTTTTGATCACTGTTTGCATCTATCATAAATTTCGCTAAGAACTTTGCAATTACGCTTTATGAACTTCTTGTATATTAAGATATTGACATCATTTACAAAATCTGTAAAGCTTGTTTTCAGTCTGATGTCATAACATGCTTTTAACAAGTTCACGTTATAAAACAAATATAATATTGATGATAGCAAAGAGTCTTGTGATATGTTGATGTTTACGTTGCATTTCATCATTGTGTAATCATCAATTGTGATCGTGATGCATCAATCTTTCAGAAAGTTCTTCACAAATTTGAGAAGCAGTCTGAAAACTCTTCTTTTTTTCATGTCATGCAAAAGTCTGCTATGTGCTACATTGTTGAATGCACTTTTCTTATTCAGACTCAGCAATGAAACTACTCTTCTTCTTATGTCACTTCATACAGTATGTATCTTTTCTGTAATCAGTTGCAGAGTCGTATTTGTTGATCTGTGTTTGCAAGTTCTCATCTGAATGTTCAATATTGAGTTGCACATTTCTATAATGTTTCACAAATGTTCAAATATAATGAACTTTAGTATCTTGCTCAGCATGTTGAATAACACAATTGATTTATATATCTTTGCATTAAAGTAGTTCTTCTTGTCTGACTTTCACATTACTATTGTGATCGCGCTCTTGAACTAAGTTGATTGTATTCTCTTCTGCAGATATTTTTCAAAAAAAGAGCATATTTATTCTGATGTATCATCGACGAGTCTGCGCATTATTCTATTTGTATATTCTGTGTATTTTGAAGTTTTGTTGAGCATCATTTTGTAAATGACTCTCTTAATCTTGCAATGTGTCAGCGAGATGTTTATCGAAAATATGTTGCATACGTTGTATGCAACATACATAAGACATAATCTCTATGCTGATTTTTTTCTTAGCGAGAGATAATTTCTTGCAGCAGATTCACAGTTCAAGATGAGCAAAATCTCTTACTGTTCAAATTTTGACAGTTTACTTCTTAAGCATGAGTCGCAGATGTTTCATCAGCGATACACATGTATATCACAGTTGATTTCTTCTTTAATCACATCAACATATGCTACTGTTCTTTCAAATTATACAAATGATGTCTTTGACTAAAGATTGACTTTATCATCAAGACATTTGAGAGTCAGAACTCAGTGAAGAAATGAGTTTCTTAAGATCAACAGTCATCATCATTGTATATCACGTCTTGCAGATGCTTGCTTCGCTTGTAAAATGTGCAACTCATCTGTTTTGCATTATCTGTAGAGATTTTTCTCATGCAGATCGATCATGTCTTGCAAAGATGTTCATATGTTACACTTCTAATCAGACAGCGTAGTTCAATCATTCTCTATTAATTCGCTTGTGTTTCTCTTCTTTTAATGAAGTCTTCTCATCAATGTATCACTTATGTATAGAATGTCTGTGTCTGAACGTCTGTTAAATGATATTAACGAGACTTTCAAGTTTGCTCATATCAAACTTAATGAGTTTCGTGAGTTACTTATGTTGTAGTAACAAACACGCAGTCTTAACAAGATCTATACGTAGTTAGCACGTAAATTTAAAGAATGTTCGTGATTCAAGTTCTTTCTGCTAATCATTCTCAACAGATCAAACGCAAGAATGTTCTGTCTCAGTTCTCATTATTACGACGACAAAATACTGAATTGAATGATTTTCATAAGCGATTTTTCTCGTAGTTCTGCATTCTATTTGACTTTCTCATCTGCATGCAGATTGCTTGTAGCATGCGCATTGAGATTATTAAAGTCTGCGCGATTGCGAAATCTCTGCACGCGATCAACGCACAGCGCTTCATCATCACGCAGCGTCTCGATGTCATTCAAACTTTTGATAATCTTTAAACTTTACTGTAGCTAAACAGTAAATTCGTAGTCAGCATCACATACAAATGAGTTTCATTGCTGATTGATGACGAGATTTAAAAATAAGAACAAGACGAAATGTATCACAGTTGATTGAAGAGTTCATGTCATTAATGTCAGCTTTTCGAACGTGATAGAAGTAAATTAACAAAATAGTAGTGATAGTACAAATAGAAAGTTTCTCAAGAAAATTAAATTCATATTCTTGAGTCAGATATCAACGATGCAGATCTCGCTAAATTATTAGCATATGCAGAAAACTATGAATTTCTTGACATCGCAATTGTCACGTTCTCTTTCAAATTTACTATTGAATTCAGACATTCTTGATATCTTTGAATCTTCAAGACCTGTTTTCGCGTTAGAAAAATCAATCAAACAGATAAATATGAAGCTATTCAGATCTAGTACACTGCTAATATTCTTCGAAATCTATATTACTCATCTTCAATTCGCGCTTCAACGTTTTAATATTCATCTCAAAGATATAATCATCGATGCTATGCTTAAAATGCTGTCTTGAAAATCGGTCACAACGACTTCTAGCTACTGCATAGTGCAGAAACTCATTGAAAAAGCTCTCGAAGCTGAGTTATATTTCATGAAAGTGTCTTCTGATTCAGATCTTCAAAACACTAAAACTGAGCTCGATGAGATTGAAATTCAACGAATACGAAGACAGATATCATATCTCACACTCGTGTGAGATAATGAGTTTCTCGATACGAGCATTACAGTGTATGCTGACGTTATTCATGATGATCACACTTCTCAAAGTCGAAAAAAGACTGCATAGAGATAGCAATTCATCTGCTAATCATCAAAAGAAAGTTTTGTCGTTGAATCAGTCTTTATGAATATTGATACAGAGTAGATAGTCATTGATTGTATACATTGAAAGAACACTTCAGAAATGTTCTTTCTTTCTAGAGACTTGATAGCGAGCTGACTCATCAACTGATGCATAGACTTAATGACATCATCTCGTAGTCTCGTTGAACAGAGTCTCATTGACGAAGACAAGCTGTTCAGTCATCAGCTGCAACAGATCAACAATTCAGTTTAATCGCAGTTCATTGTTTTGTCTAATGCTCACACGCTGTCTCTTTTTATTGCTTCAGTGTCTCTTCTTCAGAATTCTCAATATCGTTGTTATGAATCTGCTTAAAGCGAATCATATGAATGTATTCTAACTAGAAGTTCAAAGCTAAAGAAGAAGAAAGATGAAACACGTCATGAGTTCTACTCACGAAGACACGCTAGGTTGCTAGCGTGTCAATATTAGCTCTATACTAGTTTATGATAGTTTAACATGATCTATATTAGACTAACTCAAAGTGCACGTTCATAACATTATTCTCTCTCTTTATTTAGCAATGTTCTCATTGCTGCAGTTCAATTATTCTTTTTTTCAGTTTCTATCTTGACTTATTTGAATATCATTCATGAAAGTCATTTACAATCTTCTGACAATTCTTGAACTCATTTTCATCAACGTTGTATCAATGTAGATCAACGTCATATTCTTTTCAATTGACATGATATTGTAGTCATCATCTGTAGTGTCTGAAGTTCAGTATGTTCTTCACTTCTCATTCATCTTCGTCATTCATCACTATAGAATCAGACGACTCATTTCGTTGTTCTTTCAGAAAGTTCTTTGAATTCAGTTGAAGCAGATTCAAGATGAACTTTGAATGAATCTTCATTGTCGATGACAATTTCAGTCAATATGCATGTTTGATCTTGATCAGAATCTTGAAAGATTCTAGCATTTTATCATCTAGTTTCTTTGATGATCTTACGATCATAATGTTTCTAGAATCTAGAAACATCATGTCATTTATCTTGTAAATTATTTTCTTTTGATGTTTATCAATTTGTTTCTTTATTGTGATTCTGACTCTTGCTAATGCTTGTTTGATCAACGTTAGTGATTGTTTCATGTGTTCGAATATATTCTCTGTTTTATCTGCTTCGATTCTTGCTTAAGTGATTTCATATTCAGTTGAATTTGAATCAAAGCTCATGTGAGAATGAAAGCTCTTATTCAGAAAGAACGTCAACTGTTCAATCGACAACGAAATAGCGTTGTTATCGACAAATTCAGTCATAGATAATCAGATGAATCAATCATCTTGCATATACGAGCAGTAGCTTCGTAGATATCGTTTCACATTCTGATTCGCTCTTTTCGTTTGATCATCAATTTGCGAATGATAGTCAATAGATAGTTTCATCTTGATGTCGAGTCTCAGACATAGAGACTTTTAGACAATCGATATGAATGGAGAATCGCGATCAAATACTATTGATCTCGATAGTTCATGAGTTCTGAAGACTCATATCAACAGCAGCTTGACTGTTTATTCTGCGAAGATTTCTTCGTCATCTGATCAACACAATATATAGTGTCGTTTCTTGAATAGTCGATCTATGACTGTCAGAATCGCGTTACTTTCATCACTTTTCAATAGATTGATAATGAAGTTCAATGATATGTTCTGTCATTGTTGTTCGAGTATAAGCAATGACTTCAGCAGTTTATTGATTCAATCTCTCGATGCTTTTGATCTACGATAAACGTAACAGTTTTGAATGTAGCGTTTGATCATCATTCTCATCTTCAATCAGCAATATGATCATCTCAACAAGTTTAATGTTCAATTCATGTCAAAATGATCATTGATCGAAAGATCATGTGCTTCTCTTATTAATTGAGTGATCATTGACTGAGAAACTCATAGTCTATCATCTTTTCAGAGTACTTCATCAAGTACTCTGCATTTGTTCAGATCAATATCTTGCATCTGCAATTTGTAAAGAGTGACAGAGACAGATTTTAGCGCTTTTAATGATTAATATTTCAAATATTCATTTAATCTCATGTCTCAGATTTGCGTCACTTTTAGCTGATGCATATTCATAAAAGCGTCAACATTTCTAGAACTTCTAAGAGCGCAGTATGTCTATTTATCATTTGATTCAGCAAATATGATCTTGACATTTGTAGCAATTAAAGTCGCAATGTTGAATAATATCATTAAAGCTTATAATTCACTGTTATCTCTGCATGATCTTTCTTCGTTAGAATCATCATCAATGATCAAGCTGTCAACTGCGTAATTATCATACATTTCAAACATAGCTTTAATATCACACAGACTGCTCAAAGTGTTCAGTGTATCTTTTATTCTTTAATAATCAATGTCATCATAAATGTCTTGATCATTCTTCTCAATATTATCACTCTTTTCTTATTGTGCATTTGCATCACTTCTAGCACTATGTTCTCTCATGACAGCATCTGCAACATAAGCGCTTACGCATTCTTGAGCAAGATGTTTGAAGTGTTTAATCAGTGCGCTTGCATCACTATCAGTATCATGTTTTCTCATGTAAGCACATGTGACAGAAGTGCTTTCGCAGTATGAAGCAAAATATTCACTTTGTTTGAATCATTTGATTATAGTGACTACTGTGCTTGAGTTCTATTCTTCTCTAATTTCTCTCTTTTCGCGAATTACATTCATGATGCTTTTCTTTCTCATCTTGCACATGAAGCTTTCATATTTCTTCTCGTCGCTTAGAATCTTGTCTGTCTTGTCTGCTTTATATCACAAATGTTTGTTCTTCTTCATGTTTAAAGCATCTCACAAGTCATCAAACTTTTATTCTCAACTGATTTTAATTATTGTTGACTCGACATCATTCTGTTGTGTTATCACGAGCTCATATTCATCGCTTTGCAATATGATACGTGATTGATCTTTAGTTTGTGATGTAAAGTGAGATCTCTTGCTAAGAGTTTGCTTCTTGCTGACTTGAGCATCATCAGTCAATGATTCATTCTCTGTGTTCAATTCAATCAATCTCTTCTACACAGCATCAATGATTGAAGATTTAGTTATGAATTGCAATATCTACAGCTTCATTTGATAACACTACGTCAAAGACAAGTGACGTTAGTTTCAAAGATTGAGAGACGAAAATGCTTTCTGAACTCAAGAGTATTTTCTTATGACTTGCGTTTGAATCGAGTTGCACGTCGTTTTCTAACTCGTATAATGAGAGATCATTGAGACAATCAACGTATACATTGAGTACAGCTTGAATGTTCATAATTGCTTTGATATCATCATTATCGATCTGTTGCTTGATACAACATAGCAAAATCTTTAATATTAATTATTGATGCTCGCGAGCTTGTTGATTTCATGTCACATTGATGCGCATTCATGTCGTTGCATGTTATCAAGTTCAGCTTCGCTTCAATCACTTTAGTCATTGATATATGCAAATGTTCACTTACTCTTTACATTCAATTTCTTAAACTTGTCTAATCTGTGCTCTTCTGATTCATATTCTCATATACAATGAGTGATCATTGTCACTGCAATGAGAACAACATTAGTAGAAAGCAAATCAAAGAATATCTTCAAGTATTCTTGATATGCTATCTCATTTCTGACTTTGCAGTAAATTTTCTGAATCAATACATTCATTATGATTCTTGCGCAGAATCTGTCTCGAAGAGTCTTTTCACATTAAACAATGTTGCAATCTTTGATTAATATATATCTTTTCACACGCAAAGTCATCATTATTTAGCAGACTTTTTATCAAATTCTTTCGCTTTTTTCTTGTTGTCACGATTCTAGCCTTGCCAGGCTCAGCCTTCTAGCCTTGTCAGGTCTATCCTCGCTCCGTCACCTTGACTAGTTTCTATTGGGCCTAGCGTCGGCTGAGAAACACACATATGTAGCCAGCTTCTTTCCTGTAGCTATCTTTCTTTCTTAGCATTTATCTTCTAGTTAAATGACACCTCTATCTGACTCGCTCTAGGCAGGTCTCTAACACTTGTGAATTACTTCTGTCAATTGTATTCACTTTCGACTATGATTCATACTCAACTCAGTACATTAGATCATCACGTTTCAAAGATGTTGTACATTTATTTATTATAAGTCTTATTCGTAATAAAAGATCTGAGTGTATTATCTTTCAAGTCTCTCTCATCATTGAAATGTTCTTTACTTCAGAACGTTTGTGATCTGACTTCTTATCTAGATGATTTGCAATATTCTTTCATGCTTCTTTCATTTTCTCATTAAGTCATCTCTTTTTGAAGTCTGATCATGAATTGCTATTGCTATTAACATGATCGCTCAATATTCACGTAAGTAAATAACGAGTGCAAACTTCAACAATTGACTCATGATCAACGATGAAGTTGCATTTAGTTCAACGTAATGTTTTTTCTCATAAATATGATGTTATTGATTCTCAGTTTGCATCGTTGACATCATCATCATCAAAATCAATTCTAGTATGTTTATTATTGATTGATTGAAAAGAATTAAGCTGTTTAATGTTGCATACGTCAAGTTTTTGAAATGTCGTGATGACTTTGCAAGAATACTTTCACTGAATGCTTTGACAGCATTCGATTCTGTCTTTTTTCAAATTAGTCATTTATTCTTTTAAATTCTTAAGCGAATTATTACTTCAAGAGTGACACGTCTGTCTTCATTGAAGACTTCTTTCACAGAATCGCTGTCGCTTGAGTCTGTTGTGATTTCGTTGTCATTGTGAATCTCTGTGTGGTCAACTGCACTGCGCTTTGACGATGATGATGTCTTGAAGTTGCTTGTGTGATGACATTTTTTCTGTAATGTCACTTAGTATCTTGATAAACTCATTATCATAAAGATCAATGTACTTTCATGTTGCATTCAAGACAAAAGTCATTTGATGTGACTCAACAATGTATGATCGTCAAGAAAATCTATGCAACAAACGATTGAGAAAAAGAATAAAAGAGAATGTCAGATTGCAAATGATTTTTTCTCATGATAAGAGAGAGATTTACCTTATTTCGAGCACTAAGAATAGTTCATTTAATCTTGACAAAAGTTCATTAAATCTTTATTGATGTTGAATGAACTATAAGTCTTGTCATTGATTCTTAAGATTTTTCAATTATGACATGATCTTGCTATGTCATCTTATACTGAAAGTCTTGAGCATGAACATGTTCTCTATGAGCATTCTACATAATTTTTTCAGTGATCAGCTACTTGAATTGAGTATCACAAGAAGTCTGAAATCTACAATCGTTGTTCGCAGCAGACTAAATTGTAAAAAGAAAGTGAATAAACTCTTCTGCATGCATTTTTTTCAATGCTGTTTTTCATTCATGCTCGTTGCTGATATATATTCTTGCGAATTCAGCTCGATTGTATATCATCATATCTGTGACACAGTCGTAATTCAGCTTATTCTCAATCAGCTTTATAAATTTGTTGTATTTCATGTCATCAATGCAAATCAAGTTCTTCACTGATTCATGTTTAAGAAGATCTTGTGATCTGCAGTATATGTTACAATTGAGATCGTGACTGATCTGTATTATGAGAATTTTGACTGATTTGACTGATACTGATTGAGATCTCTTGAGATCTCGTTCGTTGCAGACGACATAACTCAAGAGATGTGAGTGTGTGTTCAGTTGAAAAGATGATGAAGAATTGTACTTGAGATTATCTTATCATGTCTCTCTGATTCTGAGTCATCTTCTTACATTGTAATTTGATCGCTGTGTCATAAACATTAACATAGAATCACTTCTTGATCTTGTGACATCGTTGAATATAATATGAAACTCATGATATATGACTTTAAATGTCAATCTGATGATCTCTTTTGACTTGTTTATATTTAGCTTTTATTTTATAAGTTGAAAAGATCTCATTTGATCTTGTATTTGTATCTTCAATTGCATGTATTCAGACTTGTCAATGTTGAATTCTTCTTTCACTCTGTTTATTGATCATTTGTAGTGTATATACTCTTTACATGACATCTTCGACAATGCATTCATTATACTAAAGAGAAAACTTGATGTTTGTTGAATATTTTCATGTCTGTGACTAACGACTGTGCTTATCACAAAAAACTTTAGCATCAGCGATTTATAACTTTAGAATTTGACTGATGTCATACTCGTTGCATCTTGTTCATGTGATAACTGACATCAGCTTTCAGTGATTTACTTACTGCTTAAACTCTCAACTAAATTTATGAAATACATATCAATTATCTAGAGTCTACTACTGAGTCACTCACACTCTTTTATAATACAATCGCTTGCGATCATCAAGTCAATTTTCTTTCAGATCAATTCATTAATACAGTTGACTTTGATTGACTGACTTCATGATATTAAATTTGTAGCTGATGATGCTCTTGCAACAAGCAAAGCTTTGTTTGCTACATATATTTCATAAGAACAAAGCTCTTATGAGATTAAACTTTAACTTTAGTTCTCATCAGTTCATAATTGAGACTTCTGTTCATCAAGAGAAATTTGATTGAGCAAAGTCAAAAGATGATTATATTTCATAGTTGCTTAGTCATGTAGCATCGTTGACTTCAATGATTTTGTATATGCTCTGAAACATAGATATAATACATATACATTGTTTGATTTTTGTCTGTGATGAGATTGAGTCAGTTTCAAATATCTTCAGCTTTTGCATTTGAAGTAGTATTCTGCTATTCTTGTTTCTTTATGCAAGAAATTCTTCTTGTATATCGAATTGTATGAATCTCAGTCACTGAAGTTATTAATGTAGAAGAACTTGTTTTTGTTTGACTCACTAAAAATATCGTTTGCTGATACAACATGCACACTTTTCAGAATTGTATGCAAATGAAAAAATCAACTAACTTCGAAAAAACGAGAATTTTTGACGTTATCTTTAGATCAATGCTTTATCTCAATCATTTCATGCACAGCATGTTAAGTTTCTTCATTGCAAGATTTGAGTAGTTTGATGAGAACATCATTGTGTTGTAGCTCATTATTCTTGTTGTCTTGACGCAATGAATCTATAATGAAAAGAATAAGTCATAACTGATCAGACAGTCAATCGTTTAACAGAGTTGAGACTTCAATCGCTTCTTTCGATCTTTTCTGAATCAGAACATAATCACGTCTTCAAACTTTCTTCTTTCTTTGTCAGTTCAATGAGCAGTATACTTTATCATTGACAAGATTCTTTAAGTCGTTGACATCTTTTTCATCTCGTTTTCAGCATTGAAGTGATTCATGAACGCTTACGTAGTATAATCTCACTCAGATCAAGTCTTTTTTCTTTTTATCTAACTCTCTATCTGATACAACTTTCTTGTCGACTATGTTATGACACTTGTGCATGAAAACTGTCAACGCGTCAAAAAGCTTCTTTATATTCAGAATCTCAACTAAGATCAATGCATGACATCATAACTTTGAATTGAGTTTTGTCTCTTGTATTTGATTGCATTGTTCATGAATGAGTGCATCTTGAATTTTATGAAGACTAAAGATATGACTGAATCGTGTTATCATAGCAATTAATGCATGCTTATTGATCTTGCTCTGTCTTGTATCTCTGTGAAGAAGAATATTTTTCATCGCAAGAAGATTCAGATGTCAAGTATTGTGATGCAATAACTGTTTTTGAAACGTTTCTCATTTGTTGATGCAATTGAAAAAGATTTTTATTAAATGCTTGTATGCAATCTCATTGTGCTCTGTATTAAAATTATCAACACTATCATATCTTTGAATCTGATTTGCATAATGTGTCATTACATGTAGTTTTGAAATGTTGAAATAATCAACGTCTGTATCTGAATGCTCAGATTGCAAATGACAAAAAACATTCTTTAACTTGTTCAATTGAAAAAGCGCATATTCAAGATATTAAAGAGTTTCTTCGTCATGCAAATGATACTGAGCAAGTATCATGAAGTTTATCACTGCTTAAGCGAAGTGAATCGTTGCAAATGCTTTCGTGATCAGAAACGATGTGATGATTAATATAAACTGACATACAATTGATTTTCAATCTGCATCAATTCATTGCTTAATCATACTGTACTTGATAAATCTCTTCATGTCTTTAAATGATGAAATGACGCGAAATCTTTGATTCAGCTAAGCTGTTTCTGATGCATCGTTTAAAGCTAATCTGATTTCTTTTCTTCTTCGACTTGTACAAACATTCTCATTGATGATCTGACTGAGTCATAACATCAAATACAAGATGATTTTCTTAAGTAGTTGATGTAACACATTTATCATCATTGTCTCGTGAATATTGACAAACATATGTGATCATGCAAAGTTTTTCACTGAATGTATTCAAGCAGAGTCATTCTCAATCATATTGTTCTTTCTTTGTTGTCTTTATTGATTTCTAGTGAATGCATGCGTTCAAATTAATCATGTCTTGTCTAAATTTTCGCGTTCATGAGATGATACTTGACAGATAGAACATTGTTGATTCATCTTAATGTCTATGATTAATACTTGTTTCTCGTAGTTCATCATGAATTCGACGATTATTGAATAACATTGTCTTATCTTATTGTTCACGCAAAGAACAGAAATGTCGTTTCTGAACATAGCTTCAACGACTGTTACGTGTGAGATCATGTATTAATGTATGAAGATACATGTTTAACATATGCTTGAGTATGATAGATAACATCATGTGTCAAATCTTTGACTTGATATCATCATTGTCGTTGTCAACTATAAAAAGAAATCTCAGAAGAATCAATCTTGATCGTTTTTGAGCATGTCTTGTGCGTCGATTTAGATTTTCTATCGTTAGATATATAAATCATGCAGATAGATCATCTTGATGCTCAGTCAAGACTGTTTTATCGATGAAAATTAACAGTGATATCACGAAAACATCATCAGAAAGCTTCTTCTGCGTTTCTCATCATCAATCAGCAGTATGCATCTCATTGTAAATTCAAAAGTTGTCGAAATTATAATGTTGAACAAGTGTGTAGATCAACTCATCGTGAAATGATGAATGACTTAACAAGAATTGAAGTGTCTCGATGATGTTGCAATACAAAATGCAATGCTGCTCTTCTTGAACTTCTTCATAACTGAATTCAACTGTGAACGTTCGAGAATGTCACTCATTATTTTCAACATCATACGAAATTTGATGTAGAAGTGTTAATCACTTGTTCACATCATGAAAGCTGACATGTTGATGTAAGACTCGCAAGCGCAAGTCTTGAAAAAATCAATTAACACTGTCTTTGATAATCTTTGTTTAATGAAGTCAGTGAGCGAACGCGTAATCTGCTTTGCATTGAAATGAATAGTATTGATTGTTGTTTATATTCTTGATCATTTGAGAATTTGAACTCAACGACTCTGATACTTTCTTTAACACGTCAACTGTTGTTTCAACATCACGATCAGTTGTCTTGATGAAGATTTCAACTCGCAACGCTGATGATGTGAAGAGAAGTTCAGTTTGAAGTTGTATCGTCTCAATTCTTGATAATATATGTTTCATATTCTGATTCAAATCAGCACTATTCATCTCAGTGTTCATGTGCTCTTTTGCAAAATCATTTATTAACATATATTCTTGATTTTCGTCTTCAATGTTCATCTGAACACTCTCATTGTGAGAATCATTCGAGTTTGAATCTTATTCTGCAGTCTCATGATTGCGTCAGATGAGCTGCATTGAATCGCATGATGATGATTCTGATGATGATGATAACTTTTGTCAGAGAATTTTTCGCGATTGATCATGCAAGCAAACATGACAGTGATGAAGATGACGTTCAAGCTTGCTAATGTTGTTTATCTTCATCTCACATGAAGAGCATATGCGCTGCATTATTTGTAAGTCTTCGATTAATGTTTTTATATAACTTGTATGAAGCAATGATGAATTTTAATGATTCTTTATGCTCAACTGTTTATCTGTGCATGAAATGTCAGTAACAAGATGAATCGAAAAATGTCAATCGCAAAGTTAATAAATCACATTTGTTCAGAAGTTATCAACTTCAATTTGAGCTCGATAGTTAAGATATGTAAACTATATCTAGCTAAATCATAAAGAAAATGAAATCAATCACTTGAATAAATATCATCGCTATTCTTATGATCTAGCTATTGTCGTTCAAGATGCGATCATCTAAATCTCTTATGAGATGAGAGTAATGATTGCTAAAGTGTTATATATCTCAAGTTGAAGTAATCTTCAGAGTTTACAAACTTTATCTTGTCGTCATCATCTATCTTGCTCTTGTTATGACTTGATGAGCAACTCAAGAGATATATGACTATGCATCTATTTTCTTCATCTTCATTTGAAACTCTTTGATAGCATGTCAATTACGTTTAAACTCATCGTCGCTTCTTCTGAGCTTATCATAAGTGCGAAGCTGCTTAGATTTTATAGTCGTTGCTATCTGATGTACAATGAAGACTGAGAAGATTTGAGTATCAAAGACTAAAGACTCGAACTTAGATAAAGAAATTAGTTGATCAACAAATGTAGAGATGAGTTCATCAATCAAATAAGTGACAGTAACGAATGAAGATGATTGTTGATGATGAGATGACATTGAAGATGATGTAGTTTTGTTTCAAAGAGCTCTTCATCTGATGATTCTTTTTATGACGTTGATTGCTTGTTTGAGTGACAACAAGAATTTTGACGCATCTGACAACATGTCTCGATTAAACTCATCTATTGCTACTGTCAATAATTAGATCATGAGTTTGATTACAATGTGCATATTAATGAATCAGATGTTGCTGCATACATTGACTTTGATGAAAGTGTACTTGATGATGTCACACTATAAACAGTGTCTGCGATGAACTGACTGCTTGATGAAGACTTCAATTTCATCAATGAATCTTCATCTCTTAAGAATGAATGAAGTCGTTCAACAACTAAACTGAATGAAAAGTTGTTGCAGTCAATTTCTTCGTCATCTCTCACGATTGCTGTTGCTCAATATCATATTGTCTTCAATTCTATCGCTTCATGAAAATGATCTATATTTCAATGATAACAGATGCGAGTAAAGTTTTTACACTGCTCATGACAACATCGTCAACGAGTAAGAATATCAAGTATGTATGACTCATCTCTTTGCAAATGCTTCTTATGTTTGTTCTTTAAATGCTTTGCACAAGTGATGTCGCTGATCTGAATGAAAGCAATTAGTTAGCTGATACACAGAAGAAGCAATTCAAAATGATAATTAAGATTTCATTTCTTCACACTTGTATCTTTCTGTCTTTTCTTGATACTTTGAGCTCGAAAGAAGTTTTATCATTTGTAATATAATCGCTGAGATCTTTGTGAATTCATGAACTGATCAATTCGATGATGAACTCTCTCTTGTCGCTATTCTGCAAATGAAACAGTATATTTTTCAAATCTCTTCAGTTGTTGCATTTCTTCAACGTCTTTGTCATCTCAATTGATTGATTGAAGCAATGAACAATAATCTGATTGCAAAGCGAAAAATGCATGTAGTTTCAGTTGATACATCAGTTGAAGATCAAACGAGATTGATCATTACATCAAAGCTCAAAGTCAAACTCGTTTGCATGATCAAATACTCTTGTATCTGAGTTGTATGAAATCTTTCTATCATCAAGTATGATTGTTCAGTTTACAACGTAAGACAGATCATATAAATCTGAATCATCATCGTGAAAGTCTACAAACTTCTCAATCATGTTCTCGTTTATCTCTTCATCATATATTTCAGAATCAACTCTGTTCTTTTAACTGTTATTGTTGACACTCAAGATCTGCTTGAATTGATGCTATGTATTATGTTTGAATTGTGAGTTCAGATCAGTAAATAAGACAGTATCTTTAAAAAGATACTTGATGTCTTTCAAATTAAACTGTTTATCTCACGACTCTGTTTTATTTATTTGCTTCGAAACATTAAATATTCTCTCTACGACTGCTTTTTCAACAGATTCAAAAGATGAATGAAGTTCAAAAGTAATATTTCTTCGTCTCTTAACATGTCAAGTAGTGAGAGCTTGTTTAACATTAGTCGTGATGTTTCGTATGCATTCAGTCAACACTATCTTCATGATAATGTCATTTAATGTCTATTAAGTCACAAGTAATGCAAAGAGCGATTGAGAAGAAAGTGAAATTATGCAATACGTTTGAAAAATTGAAGTGCGTAAGATTCAATGAACTTGAATAATGATTCTTTGAATTTGCTTTAATTTGAGAATGTCGTTCTTTAACATCTTGACTCGAAGAAAATTTCTTGACTTTCTCTGTCGTTGAATCGACAACGACATCACATTTCAGTGATTCTATGATGATTATCATCTCATCTTTCAATCATGTGAACTATGATTTGCATCATCAAACGCTTGAATATAATCTTCACAACAAGATGTTAAAGCTGTGCTACTCATGAAAGACTTCAAACAGAGTGCTTATCTTCGCGACTGTATTCAGAAAGTGATTGATAGTAATGTAAAAGTTATGCAATCATCAAATGAGTAAATGCAACACGTCTTAATTGAACTACATGATTAATCTGCTCACTGACAATAGATGAATCGCTGTGATTCGCGACTCTCTTATGAAAGCGCTTACTATCACATTCTCATAAATCACAATAGTGAGAATGACAGACAGATTCGTTCAAAAGCATTATGATTTGCAGTGTGATACTGATTTTGTTAACAGACATCATGATGCTAAAAGATTATCAGTTATGCTTTCTAAGTAAAGAACATCTCAATTCAATATAAATGACTGACTATCTTGATAGATTCTGATCAAATTACGAAGATACATATCATATTTTCACTATGAATTAATTTATTCATCTTGAAGAACGTTTTCAATATAGTTATGAAAGTCAATAAATGATCATCGCAGAAAGACTCAACATGAAGAATATGCAGATCAATGAAGATGTAACTGAAATGTTTACGATGCAGTTTGTTTGCTTATGTCTTAGAGCAAAACATGATAAGCAATAAAAATGTAAACAATATTTATTATATCATTTCTTTTATATCATTAGCTTGAATATAGTGAAGAATACAGTGCAAATAAGCATGATTTAATAAAAGATGAATAACAGCTTTGTTGTTTTATGAATGAAAGATAATTATCATATCAAAATTAAAATCAACACTTTTATCATTTTAGTTATATTTAATAGAAGAATACAATTCATCAATAAGATCTTACTCACTTTATTCAAGTGTATGCTTTTTTAAGAAACTCAACTTTCAAGACATCATAACAGTTAAATCAGAATCATTCTCATCTTAAAGACTTTTTATCTTTCATCACAATCAGATAACACTCTCTATTCAAGCTGCAATCATTAAAATCAATCTTTCAGCTTCAACTCACATCAGTCTTAAATTCTACATTCTGCAACATTATCTCACTTTCTATCTTTCATCACAATCAGATAACAATCTCAATTCGAGCTGCAACTGTTAAGATCAATCATTCAGTTTAGACTCACATCAGTTTAGAATTTAACATTCTGCAATTTCATTTCATTCATTGTACATTCTACAATTTCACTGCTTCTTATTACTTCTTCACATTTAACAGCTTAACATCATTTCACATCATTACTTTACATCTTTTGACAAACATCTCATCATGATGTTCAAAGAGAAGTTCAAAGCGACATTGATAAATAAAGATGCAGCGACTGATGTTATGTATCACACATCTCAAGTAATGAAGCTTGAGAATGACAATTGCATTATTCTCATTTCAGACAATGAGAAGATGACGCAGAAAGCAGATTTAGCTGAACATCAGAGCATCAGATCTGTTATTTTTCAAGTCAAGATTATTTTCAAAATCAATGAAGTAATCAAATCAATAATTGATGCGTTCAATTCTTTAAATGAAAGTCTTTATGTTACTTGCAAGATTATGACGAAGATCTTGATGAATTGAATATTCAGCATTCGCTTCAACATTAAATTAAATCAAGTCACATCATCATTATTTGAAAGCTGTTTTTCTGTTCACGACATCTTACATAATTGAGTCTTTCGCTTACATTCAAATTCTGACATTCGTGACGTTATTATTATGAACTATTTAAACATGTCTCTGTCACAAACTTTTTATTTCAAATTCATGTTTTTCATACACAACATTGATGATTCAAAGATTAAGAATCTGCGTCAAGATGAATGAATGATTCTTCTTGAATTTATCTTCAGATTGATCTCAACTCATACTCAGTCGATTCTGCTTAAGAATCATGAAAGTTCATCAGTTTTTCAGAATATAGAGAACACATTCAAAGAAGTCTTTGATTTGTCAGAAGATTGCACAGTCAAGCTGAAGATTTTTATCTCAATGATTGAACAAGATACATTTCTGAATCAGTATCGAAAATTCAACAGTAACATCAAAATAAAGCGAGACTTTTTAGCATTCAACATGTGATTCAGTCAATCTAAAAATCATAAGCATATCATTCAAGTAGAACAAGTGACTTCAAAGAAGAATCGTTTGACTATTTATCTGTCATATCAATGCACTTATCGCGATGACAAGAAGTGCTGATTTATCAAAGATTTCTTTAGACTACAGTCGATGAAGACACAACGAGCACTGATTGCGAAGACTCAGACATTGCTCTGCGAGTTACGTGCACTCATCACATTCGCGAAAACAGACAAAAAGTATGTTGATTTGCTGCGTCTTTTCAATTGCTTCGACTATCAATTTGACTTGAAGAATCACTTTGAAGTGCAGATCAATGATGACAAATGAACTACTATCATTCTTGTCAAGTCATTTATTTTCTTCAACACAACAGATGTGAGCGTAGCTCTTCATCACTTTCTCATCAAGACAGATTGAAGCTTGACTGAGCTGAAGTCAACGTTCAATCTTCGTGAATGTGAGTAATAGAATGATGATAAACAAGTACTTCAGTATTGTCTTTTTGACACATCAAACGTGATCTCAGTTCGTTCAATCATATCTGACAAGCTCGACAGAATCAAAATAGCGACAATCAGAATTCTTAATTCTGCTCATATTGATGAGAGAAATTATGAATACAACGATCGCTTTCGCGATATTATACTGAGTCAGAATCTTCGTATTAAATTCACATCAGTTCTTTTTGAAGACTTGAATCTTTCAACTACTCTTGCTGAGTAAAATATTGAGCTGAATAAGTTTCAAATGTTGATCATGCAATATTTTCAGAATCTCTTCAATGATTTTGATCTTATCAAGAGACTCTTTGAGATCGAAAAGACATTGATGAATATCATTATCACAATGCTACTCTTAAAGCTGAGCAAGAAAGTCAAAGTGCTGAACTCATTCAACAACACAGCTGATACATTTATTCTCAAACTGAATGAACAGCTTCAATGACTGAAAAATAAAGACATCATTCTGACAGATAAGAAGATCATTCGTTTTCACTTGCAGTTCACTGGACGTCAGATAGTTGCTCAAGACAGTCGCGCATCTCACTCAGTAAACAACAATTTCGCTTAACGACAATGAAATGTCTTTCATGAGTTATCTGATATCTTCTATAATCAGCTGACACATTGAATTATCGATCAGAGCAAGAAGACTTTACATGACATTAAAAATCATCAATACAAATTGCATCAGATCAGTCTTGACACTCTGCTTTTAAAAGTCATGAGTTTGAGCAATCGTTTGATGAATAAGACGTAATCTCAGAGTCAACAGAATGAACAGAGTGACAAGCAGCATGAGGCACAAGATTCTTCAATTGTACAAATCAATAATGAAAAAGTTGATGTGACTCACGAAGATTTCAAGAGCGACGATAATTCACTCAATGTAAATTACAAAGATTTTAATTCTCATGTCATTCATTAATTCTTGAAGTGAAGTCATGAATTTGAACGTTGTATGCTTCAGAGAATTATCAATGTCAAGCTCAATAGAATGAACAATGAGACTGAGCGTGATGCTGTTATTAAGATGTTCTGCTCGTACTTTTAAAGAATCAAGATGAGAGAAACTCTCAACATGAAAGATCAAGAATTCTTTCAGCGCATCGAGATTGAGCTAAGTGTGAATATTCTTGAGCATGACGTGAGCGCTGTTGTCTGCACGCTGATCAACTTCGACACTACTATGCTAAAAAAATTCAAAGAAGATCATACTGTCATTCAAAAAGTCGTAAGAGTCGAGAATGCAAAGATCTTTATTGCTATGACTCACAGCAACGATTCAATGCATATGTTTGATGATAATGAGCAACTTCGATTGACAAAAGAAGACATCAATAACAATTGCTTCACGCATTACATAAACAAAAGTCTATTCAAATGTCTGATTATGCTTGAATACTTTCATATGCTTCTCACTGAACAGTATCAGACAATTTTTATCATAGATGACATTGTATTCACTGTCTGATACAAAGCTCAGATGCAATTCTCAGTCAATTCTTCACTTCAACTCAATATGACTATCACAATCATCATATTGAAGAGCTTTTGCAAAATAGAATGATCATTAACATTTCTCAACGTCAATGAGATTGACATAAGAGTCAATGCATCTCAGTTCAAGCAGAATGAGATTGAAGTCATTGTAGCAATCGAGCTAGTCAAGATCTACGCTGAAGTCAAAATATCTGTTAAGAACATCATCATTCTCACGAAATATACTGCACAAGTTCAGTTATTGAAGAGAAGCTTAGTTTCAGACTCGAAAGTTCAAAATGTTGAAGCGTACATGATTGATTTTTTTCAAGACGAAGAAGTTTCTGTCATCATTTTATGTATGATAAGAATCAGAAAACTTGACTTCATGTCTCAACTCGATCATTTTCTGACTGTTTATAATCATGCTTGCAACTCATTTGTTGTATTATGTAATTATGATGAATTTTAGCATGATTACGCTTGCAATCTACACATGATACAACATGTTTAAAATCTGTTCTCAATCAACGAAGTCTATGAGAAATACTTTAGTCAACAAGAATTCATCAATTTCATGAAAACAGAGCGTCAATTTCAAAAGCAAGAGTCACAATGAAATGAGAACGAAGCTTGATATGCAAGCAAAGATCAAGCAACAAATCTCTCGAAAGAGCAAGAGCATCATCAGAATGTGAATGAAGCTTCTGCAGCAAACATTGCAGAAGAGCAAGAGCATCATCAGAACATAAGCAAAGATCAAGTAACAAATTTCTCAGAAGAGCAAGAGCATCATCAGAACGTGAGCGAAGATCAAGTAATAAACTTCTCAGAAGAGCAAGAGTATCATCAGAACGTGAACGAAAATCAAGTAATAAATCTTTCAGAAGAGCAAAAGCATCATCAGAATGTAAATGAAGCTTCTGCAGCAAATTTCGCAAAAGAGCAAAAGCATTATTGAAATGCAAGCAAAGATCAAGCAACAAACTTCTCAGAAGAGCAAGAGCATCATCAGAATGTAAGTGAAGATCAAGTAACAAATCTCTCAGAAGAGCAAGAGCATCATCAGAACGTGAGCGAAGATCAAGTAATAAACTTCTCAGAAGAGTAAGAGTATCATCAGAACGTGAACGAAAATCAAGTAATAAATCTTTCAAAAGAGCAAAAGCATCATCAGAATGTAAATGAAGCTTCTGCAGCAAATTTCGCAAAAGAGCAAAAGCATCATTGAAATGCAAGCAAAGATCAAGCAACAAACTTCTTAAAAGAGTAAGCATTACAAGAAAATAGATCTGATCAAGAAGCAATATTCATCGACTGATAAACATGTTTCACAGAAGATGACATTCTTTTTCAAAGTCTAAATTCTTTGTCTGCTGCTAGTTCAAGTCTGTCAAAGAGATTGAGACATTGATCACTGTGTAATACACACTGAAATACAGACATAACAACTTGCAAATACAATACACTTCAATCAACAATAGACTAGCTTATTCTTTAAGCTGTTATGCGCATCATGTGAGCGCAGATCTTCAATGTGAGTTAAAGTAAATTCATTATGTTTCAGCTTTTACAGTATCACATTTGCTGCATGTACTTAACACAACTTAATCTTTCATTCATTTGCTCATCATACTCGATGTGAATCTTTCAAGTTGCTTTCATAATCACATAAGATCATGATCTAATCATGTGTCTCTTTCAATGAGCATCATCATCAAGATCGAGATATGTTCATTGAACTTAATCTCAGTTGATTGAATCTGCATATTTAACATCAGTTGAGTACACGTTTAGTTTGTCACGTCAACTCATCTCACATAGTCAGATAACAGCATTCATATTTCATCATCATCATTTATCTTATCGAACTGATTTTATCAACTCATCATAATGACTAGCTCATGTCTTAAAAAGAATATCACTATCAGATATCAGAATTCTCAACTTGATGACGAGTGTTCAACTTTCAGAAACATGACAGAGATTCTTAGAATCTTGAACATCGATAAATATCAGCTGAAGAATTTAACAAATTAAGCTGAGCAATAACTTGAAAAGCACATGTTTACACTCAAGCACATCAGATCTCACAAGAAGTCAACTATCATTGAGAAGAAATTAACATTGTTTTTGTACAACGTCAACTCATTTATGTTCAATGACTTTGATTCAAATCATATTATCAGCAGTTTGATCATCATAGTTCAACAATTGCTCTTCAACAAGAGACGCTCTAAACAGAGACGTGTCGAAAAAATCAACACATCTTTCACTCATACACAAACTAGTTTTACATCATCTTCAGATGATCAATCACTCATCATCACACGCAAGATTGTAAAGATTCAACAAGCATTATCTGCGTCTGAGTTTTTGCAGTCACAAAAAGTTATGTCATTCATCAGAACACTTGAAGACGTTGAACTTCGTGCAATGATGAGTTCACACTTGAATCTGATCACTTCAAAAGAGATTTCGAAAATGAGCTTAACTTTGATCGAAGATGTACTTAATCACAATTTACATGATAACAAAGATAAATTTTATAATGTTTCATTTCAGATGTGAATTGATATTCTCAAAGATGACATGAGTTACACTGAGATGAACATTATCATCTACATCACAGATGACGAAGTCTTGAAAATAAATTCAGACAGAACTTTTTGAGCTATCTTACGTGATGTCTCGAATCAATATAATCATGCTGCTCACTTTAATGTGACTCGCGCTACATCATATTCTGATAGATCAGAAACACATGTATGTAAACAACGAACTAATGATCAGTGCAGAACTCACAGACAATGCTTCATCAATCTCAGCTTCTCGTCAAGAGCATATGAGATTCGTTGATATTTGTTAGGGGTCTACCTAGAGCGAGTCAGATAGGAATGTCATTTAACTAGAAGATAAATGCTAAGAAAGAAAGATAGCTACGGGAAAGAAGCTGGCTACATATGTGTGTTTCTCAGCCGACGCTAGGCTCAATAGAGACTAGTCAAGATGACGGAGCGAGAATAGGCCTGATAAGACTAGAAGGCTGAGCCTGACAAGGCTAGAATCGTGACATTATTCCTTTCCTTCGACGATTCATGTCCGCATGAATGTATTTTCTGCTCGACTCGATTGACTGCTCAATCATGATTTCACAGACTCAGACCTGTTAAATCGTGATTGATTGAATTGTCAATTAGCGCGATTTGTTCGAGTATCAAATATGAAAATCGTCAACGACCTTCTGAGCGTTCATAAATTCGTCGTCATCAGCGTTGTATCAATTGAGATCATTGTCATAGTCATTTCATTTGACTCTATACTGAAGCCGTCTTCAATATCGACGAGAATTCAATATATCATCGATTTCTCACTCGTCTTCGTCGTTTATCACTATTGAACCTGAGAGTTCGTTCTTTTGATCAGGCAAGAGATCGTCGACGGCAGGACGAAGCAGATCAGAATGAAATACATCATGAACACGCATAGACTCTGATAATTTCAGTTTATATGAAGAGTTGACGAGATCTAGATTGGTGAAAGAATCGAGCATTTTGTCATCTAGCTTCTTGAAAGATCTCGCTGTAACGATGTTTCTTTCATTCAGAAACATCTTTGATTCGATCTTGTAATCAACTTCTTTTCT
>JAABVA010001277.1_pt1 | contig 27467 bp, 21 predicted proteins | sample 5560331 | NCBI WGS metagenome assembly JAABVA01 (sample SAMN12812661, study PRJNA571458) | rock metagenome | isolation source: Antarctica rocks | place: Antarctica: Victoria Land, Mt New Zealand sud | collected 2016-01-07 | reverse complement strand
CGATAGGCGTCTCCGTCCGGGCGTACATCCAGGTGTAGTTCGGCGCCTCGGCGCCCGCGCCGCGGCGGTGTAGCTCGTACTCCTCGATCACCCCCTCGGGACCACTCATCGTGCAGCGCGCCTGGCCTGCGGGGAAGGCTTGCGCGCGGTCGGCGCCCTCGGGCAGGTCGGTGATCGCCTCGACCTCGAAGGCCGCCGTCCGCGCGCCGTTGGAGACCCGCAGCGCGTGACCGCTGCGCGTTACGGCCGGCTGCTGTCCCGTTGTCGCACGCGCGGCAGCGCTCGTGATCAGCCCGAACAGCGCTTCGATCTGATCGTCTACGAGCCGGCGCGCTTCCGCTAGGTATTCCTGGTGCGCCTCGCTCGCGCCGCTAGATTCATTGTTGACGGCGTTAGTGTTCATCTGTCCTGCTCCTCCATCGCGCTTCACCACTTTTCCGCGTCGTGCCAGGTGTCTCTCACTGGGGGCATAGAAACGCAATATTTGTTCCCCAGCACGGCACAGCCTGCATGCGCACGTTCGGGACCGCCCGCGTTCGCCCTGCTGCCCGCTGCCCGCCGTCCGTCATTTGGGGGATTGCGCGGCACGATGCCCGCTAGCTACAGTGAACTTGTGGAAGCGAGAGCAGAGGACGTAGACAGCGCGGCGGTAGCTGGGCGACGGCCGCGTGCCCCCGCCGCGCTGGTACGGCCACGGGTGACGCGGCGCGGCGAGCGCGTGCTCGAGGCCATCGCCACGTTGGGGCACCCTACCGGACTCGAGCGCGGCCTGGGGGATTATCTGGAACGCGTAGCCGCGGTCGCGTGCGACGCGCTCGACTATCTTGTCTGCGTCGTCTATCTCTACGATCGCTCCGACGATGCGTACTACGCCGAGGCGACGTGCGGCGTTGGCGATATCGAGCGCCACGAGTTGCTCGCCACACCCGTCCCCGCGCGCGTCTTGGGGCGGTTGATGGGCGAGCCGTACCGCCTCGATTGGAGCTTCTACGTCCCGACCGACGCCCCGGTGTGGAACGATCCCGAGGTGTGCGCGTGCTTCCCGATGTCGGCGACGCCCACTCCATCGCGTCCGGCGGGTTGGCAGCCCGGCGACCTGTTCTTCGTTCCGCTGGAGATCGACGGCAAGGACCCGACGGGATTTCTCGTCGTGGACGAGCCGATCGACCAGCGGCTGCCCGACCCTGAAGCGCTGCTGAGCCTGGCCGCCTTGGCCATGAGTTGCGCCAACGCCGTCGAGAGCGCTCACCTCTACAAGACGCGCAGCGAGGAAGCAGCCATCTCGTCGGCCCTGCTGCAGGTCTCCGAAGCCGTTGGCACGCCCGACCAGGACCTGCTCTTCGGCCGCGCCAGCGCCATTCTGGCCGCGCTGCTCGGCGCCGACCACTGCGCCGTGTGGCACGTCGAGGACGGCGCGATCGCGTTGAGCCTCGTGGTCGACGCGCTCCATTGGTCGGATGACCCGGCTTTACCGCGCGCGGCCTGGGAAGGGGCGGACGGCCTGCACAGCGTGCTGGCGCGCGGCGCGCCCGTCGTCGTCGATGGGGGCGGTACCTACGCGGGCGATCCCGCGGGCGCGCTCGTGACGCGTCTAGGGCTCGGCGCGGCCCTGCTAATCCCGCTTTTCCTGCACGACACCCTCACCGGCGCCATCGTGGCCGGTTGGATCGCCGCGCCGCGCCGCTTTCATGCGCGCGAACTCGACATCGCGCGCGGCGTCAGCCGGCTCGTCGGGGTGGCGCTGCAAAACGCCCGCCTATATCGCGATACCACGCGCCAGGCCGAGCGCAACGCCCACCTCTATGAGCGCGAACGCGAGGCCGTGCGGCGCCTGCAAGAACTCGACCAGCTGCGCAATGACTTCGTCTCGACCGTCTCGCACGAGTTGCGCACGCCGTTGACCGGCATCAAGGGCTTTGCCGACACGCTGCTCACCTACTGGGAGCGTATGGACGACCCGCGCCGCATGGACATGGTGCGCAAGGTCAACACCTCGGCCAACCGGCTCGAGCGGCTGGTGCACGACCTCTTGTATATCTCGCGCATCGAGTCGGGCGTACTGCCGTTGCGGCAGGCCGTGGTCGCGCTAGCGCCCCTCGTCGACGCGGCTATCACGGAAGTTGAGAGCAAGTATCGCGGGCAAAGGATCGAGGCGCGGGCGCCCTCCATCCCACTATACGTCCTGGCCGACCCCGACCGCGTACAGCAGATCGTGGTCAATCTGCTCGACAACGCGGCTAAATACTCGGTCGAGGGACGTCCCATCCGTGTGCGCTGGTCGCGCCGGGGCGCCTATGCGCGCGTCGCCGTCGCCGACCGTGGAGCGGGCATCGAGCCGGACGACTTCGCGCGCCTCTTCACCCGCTTCGGCAAGCTTGGCCGCACGCCGCGCGCCGGCCACGTCGGGACCGGCCTGGGCCTCTACATCTCCAAGAGCCTCGTCGAGGCCATGGGCGGCGCGATCACCGTGCGCAGCCGCGTCGATCGTGGCTCCGTCTTTTCGTTCACCTTGCCGCTCGCGCCATAGCGATAGGTGAGTTGATACCAGTCTCGTGACCTTAACGACCCTTGGCTTCAGTGGTAGCCAACTTCGCAATCTCGTGTTTGGTCAGCGCGATCGACGCCTGGTGGTACTGAACCAAAAACGCAAGCTCCTCAACGGAGTAGGTCTGTAGCAACGTCGCAAACGTCTCGCCCATTGACCGATAGACGTTGTCGGTGGGGGCGAGTTTTGTCTGATTCACCGTGACGATGACTTTGCGCCGGTCCTTTGCATCGGGTTCCCGCGTCACGAAGTCCTGTCGCTCCAGCCGGTCAATCACATTGGTGACCGCGCCGGTGGTGAGGCTGAGCCGTTCCGCGATGCGCCCAGCCGTCAGCGGGCCTTCCTGGAGCAGGATCGATAACGTCTTCATGTCGGTGATGCCAAGGCCGCATGCGGCGGCCGCGGCTCGATGAAAGAGCGCGGTTTCCGTGCTGGCTATCTGGCCCAGGACGATCAATTGGTCAATAAGCGCCGCGCGGCGGTCGCGCTCTTGGTTGGTTGTCGTTTCGGAAGGGCTTGACACAATATACCTCAACAGTTAAGATGATTAACGTTAAAGGTATTTTAGCGCCAATCAACGACTTATGCAAGGAGATAGCGCCACATGAAACCACAAACCCGCGTCACAACGCGAGCGCTCGGAGCCGCGCGGGAGCCCTATATCACCGGCTCCGTCACCTCGAAAGACGGCGCTGCCATCGGCTATCGCCAACTCGGCCACGGCCCAGGTGTAGTGCTGCTGCATGGCGCCATGTCGTCAGCCCACAACCATATGCAGCTCGCCGAGGCGCTGGCTGACGCCTTCACTGTCTACGTGCCCGACCGCCGTGGCCGTGGCCTCAGCGGCCCGTACGGCGACGCGTACAGCCTCCAAAAGGAGGTGGAGGATATGGACGCGCTCCTCACTACAACGGGCGCCCACAATGTCTTCGGGGTCAGCTCGGGAGGGATCATCTGGCTCCAAGCGGCGCTCACCCTGCCCGCCATTCACAAAGCCGCCATCTACGAACCACCGCTCTTCGACAACGACGCGACGCCGGCTGCTATTCTGACGCGCTATGACAAGGAGATGGCCCAAGGCAAGGTGGCCGCGGCGCTCATCACAGGTATGAAGGGGGGGGCAGATGGGGCCACCGATCGCCAACGTCATGCCCCGCTGGCTGCTCGAGCCGCTCACGAGCATGATGATGAACAGTGAGGATAAGAAAGGATCGGACGGCTACGTCCCGATGAGGGCACTCGCCCCCATGCTGCACTATGACTTTCAGATCGTCGTCGAGACGAGTGGGCAGCTAGAGCGCTTCCGGGCGATACGCGCCGAGGCGCTGTTGCTCGGCGGGAGCAAGAGTCCGGCATACTTGAAAGGCGCCCTCGACGCCCTAGAGAAGGTCTTGCCCCATGCCAAACGTATTGAGTTGCCCGGACTCGGTCATTCAAGCGCATGGAATTACGACAAGCAAAGGAACCCAAGCGGCCGGCCAGAACAGGTGGCGCAAGAACTGCGTCGCTTCTTCGCCTAACCTTTGCCCACTGTGCGTTGTGCACGTCCAGTGAGTCGCCCCGGTCATACCCTCGACTCACGTCGCCTGACCTCCTGTACCAACCAACCGTTGCCGTCGGGGTCGTTATTGGAGCATGCGTGGCAGCGCATTAGCGCGTGGCGTCGCGTATCGTGACGTTGCTCGCCGGGCTACAGGAGGTGTTCCGCACTGGCTGACCGAGCAAAGACCAGACAAAGGCTTGCGCCTGAGCGAGAGCGTCGTTGTGCCGCCGCCCAGGACCTAGCGGCGCCGGGCAGGCCGCTTGAGTGGCAATAATCACGCGCCCAGTCCTGGCGTCCACCGCGATGAGCCGGACATCGCCCGGCGTCGCGATGGAGCCCACGAGCCGCCCGTCCCGCGTGTCCAGCACGCTCACGCTCCTGATGATGATCGTGCCCGCTTCCGGGCCGGCGCTCTCTTTGGCAACGTACACCCGCCCGGGCTGCGCGTCCACCGCTACAATCACTATCCCATCGAGGCTCCGTCCAGTAGAGAAGGTGTGTATAAGCCGCCCGCCTTGGACGTCTAGCGCGGACACCTGTCCATACCCACCGGAGGACCCTGGCGAGGCGACCGCGAAGACCCGCCCCGTTGCCTCGTCTACGGTGAGGAGGCCGACCCCCTCGCGCGTACTCAGTGGGATCGCCCGCACGAGGGCGCCCGTGCGGGCGTCGAGCACGTCGATAGCGGAGCCGGCGAGGATGAAAACGTGGCCCCGCCGCTCGTCCACGGCGATAGGGCCGCCGGCGGGGACGGCACGCAGGACACGCCCGCTCATGATGTCGAGCATCCGCACAGCGGCGCTGCCGCCTCCCTGCCCATCCCTGCTCACAAAGGCGCGCCCAATCCGCCCGTCGACCGCGACCCAGCGCGGCCAATCGCCTGCATTGCCGCCAAGGGTAGCGGTGTCCAGGACGCGCCCGCTCCGTGTATCGAGGATAGCGAAGCCGCCGATGCCGTCGTGGTCACCGCCGACGACTATCGTGCGCCCAGCCGCGGCGTCTACCGTCAGGGCGGCCGGACCGGTCGCGATCGGGCCGAGGCTGACCATGCGCAGGATCAGCCCGCTCCGCGCGTCGAGCACCCGCGTCTTGCCATCGACGCCGACGGCGAGGACGCGCCCGGCCCGTTCGTCTACGCCCATGGCCACGGGAGCGTTATTGTCGGCGCTGCCCCCCGCCGGCACGGTGCGCACAAGCGCGCCCGACCGCGTATCGAACGTGCTGATATAGCCGTCCGAGATGCCGAATATGCCGGGACCGTTGGTGACCACAAAGGCGCGCGCGGTCTGTGCGTCCACGGCTACCTCGCGCGGCGCTCCTTGCAGCGTTGTGATAACCGTACCTGTGCCTATAGCGGCGTGCAGCATAATCGTCGCGCCGCCTATCATCGTCAGCGCGACTAGTCCTCCGCCGACGTAACGAAAAGCTATCACTCGGTTGCTCCTGGCGCAACGACGATCACGCTATCGAAGAACTGTTCCTGGAACCGTACCAGCCGCGCGATCTCATCGGCTGTGTACGCGCGTCCGTTGGCTGTAGCCACGAGCTTGTCCTCGACGTCGTCGGCGCGCAGCACGACCGCGACGACGACCCCCACGGCGCGCTCGACTGGCCCGTCCACGTCAATCAGGTAGACGTCGATGGGCATGCCGTCGCCCGAGACCGTGCCGGGCACGTAGCCGTAGTTGACGGGGTACATGATGTCGGGATGCCGTGGGTGGCGGCTGCCCACTGGCCGGTCGATCACGACATCGACCGTCTGGCCGAGGTACACCGTCAGATCTGGCCGTATGGTATCCGTCCTGTATCCGTGCTAATCATGCTTACCCCAGTATCACCGTCCGACCGCCGCCAGGATGCGTTCCTCGATGGTTGCCCACGGGCGAGCATCGAGGACCGGCAGGCTGTAGCGGCGCGCCTCGTCGGCCAGCCACGGCCGTAAAGCCACTTCGCGCGCGTTTCCGTGCGCTGCCCCTCCTCGGTTTGCCCGGCGACGATGCGACCGCGCGCCACGATGTTCGCCCGAATCGCGCCCTCCTCTGGTTCGACGAGAAACACGCATCGGACCCGCCCGCCCGTCGCACGCTCACGCATAAACGGTCGCGCGAACAGCGACGGGACGATGTTGTCTCCTTCGATCACGATCGGACCCCCTTGGTCGACGTGATTCATGGTTACGACCTCGATGGCTGGGGACATGGCTTGCCCCACAGCGATCAACCCGTCGCACAAATCCTCGGGTGATCGCTGCCACACATCGGGAACATCCCAGAACAGATACAGCGCCTCGGTTCCTCTAGCATCAGGCAGGCTGACGCGGCTGTGTTGAAATGCCAGCCGGATATCATCGACCGCGAGCAGCCAATCGACGCCGACGCGCCGCCGAATCTCCCGGGCTACCGTTGTCTTGCCGACACCCGACGGGCCGCCGATTAGCAACACCTTCCAATCCCGTCGCACCCCCTCTATTGCGTTGTCCATCGCCGCCCCGCGTCCAATCCCTACCTGGTTTTGACCACCACCGATATCCTCGCCTGCGACGACATGCCGACTAGAAGCCGGCGCTCCCAGTAAAGACACCAGCGCATTCACGCGGTCACGCTCTTTGTCACGGCACGTCGCGGCCCCACGCGGCCGTCCACAGGCGGTACCAATCTTCGCGGGATAGCGCGATGCGCGTCGCGCCGGCGGCCTCGCGGATGTGCGCGGGGTTGGCGCTGCCGACCAGCGGGATGATCCCCGCCGGGTGAGCCAGCAGCCAGGCCAGCGCGACCTGCGTGGGCGCGGCGTCGTAGCGCTCAGCCTGCGCTGCCAACTCGGCGCGCAGTCCTTGCAGGCGCTGATCGTCATTGGAGGAATTGCCTCGTCCCGCCAATACCCCGTTGCCAAGCGGGCTCCAGGCCAGTGGGGTCATGCCACGGGCCATGCACTGGTCGAGCGTGCCGTCGCCGCCGTCCCAGCCCTCGTAGAGGGAGGCGAGGCGGGTCAGGCTGATCTCAATCTGGTTGCTGCACAGGGGCGCGTCGAGGCAGCGTTGCAGGGCGCGGACCTGCTCGGGATAGTAGTTGCTGACGCCGACCGCGCGGATCAGGCCGCGCCGCAACAGGCTGTTGAGCGCGCCGGCCGTCTCGGCGGGGTGGGTCAACGGGTCGGGGCGGTGTAACTGGTAGAGGTCGATGTAGTCGATACCCATACGGCGCAGCGAGCGCTCGACGCACTCCGTGATGTAGGGGGCGCTGAGGTTATAATGGCCCTGACGGATGCCGCCCTTGGTGGCGATGATGATGCGTTCGCGCGCACCGGGCACGGCGGCCAGGCAATCCTTGAACACCTCCTCGCATGTCCCCGCGCCATAGATGTCGGCATGGTCGTAGAGGGTGATACCGGCGTCGAGCGCCGCCTCGAACGCGGCGATCGCCCGCTTTCGCTGTGCGGGGCCCAGCTCGGCCGGGTTCCAGGTCCCCGTCAGCCCCATACAGCCCAGGGCGACGCGCGACACGCGCGGCCCGTCGCGCCCGATCGCCTGCTGAGGCAGCATTATCTCCGTCGTCTCGATCATTGTATTCCGTTTACTCCGTTTCTTTCGGGTGGCTAATGCTGACGCGCGCTACCACGACCACACGCTCCTCATCGTAGACCTGGTACCACACTCTCGCCGCATTCCCAACTTCATATTGCATAATGCCCGCGAGGCGTCCCTGTAGTTCCGTTACGCGTGATTCATCAGTAGGGCGGTCTCGCGGCGTCATCGCGAGGTGGTCAAAGCAACGCCGGGCATTGTTGCGATAGGCGCTGCACAGCGCGTCCCAACTCTTTTCTACAGAGCGATTTTTACCACGCACATCGAAAACGAACTTCTCCGACGTAGCGCGTGGGCCTTCGGGACGTCGTAGGTACGGCGACTTATTCAGCAGAAATGCGCGTTCTTGTTCATCCATGGTGGACACTACGGACGCCGGAGAGGCACTTCCTGGGTGGGATCACGTTCCGCTAATAGCGCCGCGGTGAGATCGGGATTAGCCAGGACGTGAGCCGTTTCTTGCCAGCTATACCTCAGATCGTCGTACTGAGACCAGTCGTTCGTCAGCAGCGCGGAGGGCAAAATAGTAGCGAAATCCTCTTTCATTTGCTGTCGCTCCTCCGCGTTGAGTGGCTCAATCCAGGCAAATTGCTCGTGGCGGTGCAGGTTAGCTAGCCGCTCCTCAAACAGCGGCAAGATAGCCAGCAACTCCTGTCGAGCGCGCGTTTCCGCGTCAGGCTCCTGAACAGTTGAGAGTAAGGTCATTGTCGCTTCCTCTATACAGCTAGCTCGGTGTTCATATTCCTAATGGTAACACGACATGCGGCGATAGGCAGTAACGGATAGTCTGCCAGGCTTCAAGCCGATGACGGTCGTCAGTCTGTTAAAATGGTCGTAGTCGATGTTAATAACGATGCCACGACGGAGAAGAGTACCCGCGCGTGAGCCGGACAGGGACCGGGGGCCACCGACTGCAAGCCCCCGGCGGCGGACGCGCGGCGAAGTTCACTCCTGAGACGGCGGCTGAACGATGTCTAGCTATGTATGGCTACGTTGAGTAGGCCGTCGCGGCGCCCATCCGTTATCGGGCAACGAGCGGATCGTCTTATCATGAGATGATTCATAAGGGGTGGTACCACGGAGGCCAGCTTCGTCCCGGACGAGGCTGGCCTTTTTGTATTGGGTGTGGCAAGCCTGCGATTCGACATGACGTCATGGCGCTGCGGCTGTAGGGGCGTATCGCTATACGCCCGATGTTCGCGGCCATACGGCTGGCGTACGTCGCGCGTCAGACACGTCTACAGCAAACGCTTGATCGGCTGTCGGCCGCGGCCGAGAGACCAATCCGCGTGGGCGTATGGGGCGTATGGGGCGTATGGCGATCCAGCCCTGTCCGATTAAAATATGGCGCGTGGATCAGGGTGTAGGGGCGTATAGCGATACGCCCGGTGATCGCGGTCGAGTGGCCTGGCGTTCGTTGATGTTCGCCGTCCAGTGGACATCTCTGGGGCGAACACGGGCGTATAGCGATACGCCCCTACACCTGAATGGCGTTAGGTACTTTTAATCGGACAGGGCTGTATGCCATACGCCCCTACAGCCGCGACGCCCGATTACAGCCGGCATGGTTTGCCATGCGACGTCAGTCGCGGGTTCAAGGAGGTAGTTATGAGTGATATCGTCGAGCAATTGGCCGAGTTAGGCCGCGCCGCCGAGGCCGCGTTGGCCGAGGCGTCCGACGCACCCGCGTTGGAAGAGTGGCGCGTGCGCTACCTCGGCCGCCACGGCACGCTGGGCGCTTTAATGGAACAGATGGGCGCGTTGCCCAAAGAAGAGCGCCCGGCCGCCGGACGCGAGGCCAACCGCGTCAAAAATCTGTTGGAAAGCGGCTACGGCGCGCGCGCCGAGGAGCTGCAGCGGGTGTGGCTGCTGGGGAACCTCGCTACCGAGCGCATCGACGTGACCATGCCGGGACGCACACCGGCGGTTGGCTATCCGCACCCCTTGCGCGAAACGCTGGAAGAGATCATCCGTGTCTTCGCTGACATGGGCTTCACCGCCGTGGAGGGTCCCGAAGTCGAGTGGGATCGCTACAACTTCGAGCTACTCAACATCCCCGCCGATCACCCCGCGCGTGACACTATGGACACCTTATACGTCGACCAAAAGCTGGGCATCCTGCTGCGCACGCAGACCTCGCCGATGCAGGCGCGCATCATGCTGGCCCAGGAGCCGCCCGTACGCGTGATCGTGCCCGGCCAGTGCTACCGGCGCGACAACGAGGACGCCACGCACCTGGTCGACTTCTCGCAGGTCGAGGGCCTTGCCGTCGACACGGACATCACTTTCGCCGACCTCAAGGGCACCCTGGCCCTGTTCGCGCGGCGCATGTTCGACGCGCGCACGCGCTTCCGGCCGCACCACTTCCGGTTCACCGAGCCGAGCGCCGAGATGGACGTGACCTGCCCCGTCTGCGGCGGCAAGGGCTGCCGCGTTTGCAAGTTCGAGGGCTGGGTCGAGTTGCTGGGCTGCGGTATGGTGCACCCGCGCGTGCTGCGCATGGTGGGCTACGACCCCGCGGTCTATGCGGGCTTCGCCTTCGGCCTGGGCATCGAGCGCGCCGCCTTCTTCAAGTATGGCGTGCCCGACCTGCGCCTCTTCTACGGCAATGATCTACGTTTCCTGGAGCAAGCGCGATTGGAGGGAGCGCGATGAAAGTATCGCTGAATTGGCTGCGCGACTACGTCGACATCGACCTCGCGCCGGAGGAACTCGCCGCGCGGCTGACTATCACCGGGACCAAGGTGGAGGGTGTCGAGTACATCGGCGCGCAGTGGCGCGACATCCTGGTCGGGCGCATCGCGCGCCTGGACCCGCATCCCGACCCCGAGGTGAGCCTGCAACTCGCTACGGTCGCGCTTGGCGCGAAGGGCGAGCAGACCGTCGTGACCGGCGCCCAAAACATTAAGATCGGCGACAAAGTGCCCTACGCCGGGCTCGGCGTGACGCTGTCCAACGGCGTCACGCTCAAGCCGCGCAAGCTGCGCGGCGTTATGTCCGAGGGCATGGTGCTGGCCGACGACGAGCTGGGCCTCGGCGACGATCATAGTGGCATCCGTATCTTGCCGCCCGACGCGACCGAGGGGCGCGCGCTCTCCGAGTTGCTGGGCGACGTCATCTTCGACCTGGAGATCACCTCGAACCGGCCGGACTGCCTCTCCGTGGTCGGCGTCGCGCGCGAGATCGCCGCGGTCACCGGCAAGACGCTGCGACTGCCGGGCGTGCAGATCGTCGAGGGTGAGGAGCGCGCCGACGACCTGCTGCGCGTGTCCGTCGAGGACCCCGCGCTGTGCCCGCGCTTCACCGCGCGCGTGATCACGGGGATCACGATCGGCCCCTCGCCGGAGCGGCTGGTGGCGCGCCTACAGGCCGCTGGCGTGCGCTCGATCAACAACGTCGTAGACATAACAAACTATGTGATGCTCGAGTACGGACAGCCCATGCACGCCTACGATCTGGCGACGCTGCCCGGCGGCGCCCTGGGTGTACGCCACGCGCATGTGGGCGAGACGGTGGAGACGCTCGACGGCCAGACGCGCCACTTGACACCTGAGATGCTGGCCATCGTCGATGGCGACGACCGGGCCATCGGTATCGCCGGCGTGATGGGCGGCGCCGAGACCGAGATCGGCGTGGGCACGACGGCGGTGGCGCTGGAACTGGCCAACTGGAACGGACCCAATATCCGGCGCACCTCGACCGCGCTGGGTCTGCGTACCGAGGCGTCGGGCCGCTTCGAGAAGGGGTTGCTGCCGTACCTGACCGCCGTGGCGGCTGAGCGCGCCGCCGCGCTGATGGAGGAACTGGCGGGCGGCGTGGTCGCGCGTGGGCTGATCGACGTGTGCGCGATGGAACAACAGCCGCGTGTCATCGCTCTGTCTGCGTCGGAGCCGCGCCGCCTGCTCGGCATGGATATCACCACGGCCCAGATCGTGGCGAGCCTGGAGCCGCTGGGCTTCGAGGTACGGCTCCTGGAAGATGACGCCTCTGACGATGTGCAAGAGCTGGAGGTGGCGGTCCCGCTGTGGCGCGAGGACGTGGAGGAGGCGGCCGACCTTGTCGAGGAGATCGCGCGCATGGTCGGCTACGACACGGTCCCCGAAACGCTGTTGCGCGGCGGCGTGCCGGCGCGCGGCCCTGCGGGCGTGTTCTACTGGTGGCGACAACTGCGCCCGTTCCTGCTGGCCTGTGGGCTGACCGAAGCCTATACCCACCCGCTGACGGGCGACGCCGCGCTGGAGCGCCTGCGCGCGCCCATGCCGACTAGTCCCCCTCCGCTCCGCTCCGGCGGCCTAGCCGGCGTCGAGGGCGTGATCGAGGTTGGTCCGCTCTCCGAGGACGAGATCGCCGCGCTGGCGCCCAACGCGGTAGCCGTGACCGCAGCGGGCGCGACCTACGGTCCGATGCGGTTGGAGAACCCGCTGTCGCCTGAGCGCGCCGTGCTGCGCCCGACTCTGATGGCGGGGCTGCTCGACGCGGTCAGTCTCAACCTGCGCAACGGCCGGGAGAGCGTGCGTCTGTTCGAGTTGGGCCGCGCCTACTACCCGCGCGTCTTCGCAGCGCCCGACCCGTCGGTACAGCCCGCGCTAGAGCGGCGCACGCTGGGCGTCGCGCTGGCCGGGCTGCGCGTGGAGCGCAGCTGGGACGGCCCGCAGGCGGACCTTGACTTCTACGACCTCAAGGGCATCGCCGAGGAGTTGATGGCCTACTGCGGGATCGCGGGCTACGTCGTCGAACCGGAAGGGCATCCCGTGCTGCATCCTGGCCGCGCCGCGCGGCTGCGCCTAACCGATCGGCGCGGCCGGCCCTCAACCGAACTGGCCGTGCTCGGCGAGGTTCACCCCGCCGTGGCGGCGCGCTTCGACCTGCGTGCGCGCACGCTGCTGCTCGAACTCGACGTCGACGCGCTGGCTGCGGCCGCCACGGCGGCGCGCGCCTACGCGGAGGTCTCGCGCTATCCGGCCATCGCGCGCGACCTTGCCGTGGTCGTTTCAATGGACACGCCAGCGGGCGACGTATTGCGCGCGGTGCGGCAGGGCGGCGGCAAGCTGCTGCGCTCGGCGGACGTCTTCGACGTCTACATCGGCGCGCAGGTCGCGGCGGGACTGAAGAGCATCGCGCTCTCGTTGGTGTTCCAGTCTCCCGATCACACGCTAAGCGAGCGCGATATCGACGGCGTCTTCGGTAACATCCAGCGTCGCCTGCGCGACACCGTGGGCGCCACGTTCCGGGGCTAGCCCACGGAGGCTGGAGGCGGTGGCGCGGAACTAAATCTTGCGCCACTGCTAGACCTGCTTGCACTTAATGCGCTCCTATTTAGCGCATGCTTTGTAGGTGGCATAGATTTCCGTCTTCACTGGTCCGCTCGGCGGCGTAGCCGACCGGGAGAATCCCACGCCCTTCAGGCGTGGGAGAACATCAATGGTAAAACAGGCGCAGCACCCCGACGAGGGCCTCCAGGACCAATGCTGCGGTAACGAGCCCCGTGAGCAGTCGCCAGATGCGCCTCTGGTTTTTCGATGGGCCTTGCACGGTCAAGCCATCGGCGCCGTCGGCGTGAAGGCCCTCGGCGCCTCCCCGCGCGGCGGCCGCCGCTAGCACCTCTTGCACGGCGGCGGCGACGGCCGGTTGGGCTAGCAGTCTCGTGGCGACAGCGACGCGATCCGTGTCGCTGTACAACTGCAGCCAACCGCCCCCGCTCATGGATGCCGAGAGCTTGATACGCGCGCGGCGCACGCCGGACGCACGGACGATGTGCCAGCGATAGGCGCGCTTCTCCGCGATCCAGCCCGGACCGGCCACCAGCGATTGAATCGTGCCGAAAGCCGCCAACAAGCCCCATATGCCGCCGAGTATCACGAACGTCGCAATACCCCAGCCGGGACCATCCGATGCGAAAAGGGCCACGGGGAGTCCGATCGCCGCCGCGCCCAGCAACGCAAAGGCGATGGTACGCGGGGTGCGGTCAGGCACGAGCAACCGCGCCGGGCCGGGCAAGGATGGGTCGGGTGGGACGCATAGCGCGTTCGTTTGCCTGCCGGTCATCGCGTTCTCCTCCCTGTACCGTGACGTATGAACAAGCCGCTGTACCGTGACGTATGAACAAGCCGCTGTACCGTGACGTATGAACCGGCGCCCGCCGCGAAAAGAAAATAGCGGCGCCACCGCCTTTGATTGTAGGGCGTACGGCTGGCCGCGTGGGTGGATGACCATGTATGAGGGAGCCCTGGATACCAGGGCTCCCGTAGGGACGACGCGGAGCGGGCGCGTCTATTTCTAATGCGCGGGTCGGCTGCCCGCGCGGGTTACCGGATTATTTGCGTAGCCGGATGATCTGGTTACTGATGTCCAGATTGGCGTTCTGCTGCAGGCCGAGGCCGGTGGGTATCCAGCGTACCGCGACGATCGTGATGCCCGCCGGGACCTCGAAGGCGAGATCGCCCATGACCGTCGCGCCCTTGTGCAGCGTGCCCGTGTCGATGGGCTGGGAGAGGTTGTTGTCGTAGGCCGTGACCTGGGGATACGCGCGCGCGCCCGCGTCGAGGGCGATGAAGTCGTTGGGGTTGTACTCGTAGCTGTACTTACCCGCGTCGCGCATGGTGACGTGGAGTTCCTGGAAGACGGCGCCCTTCTTGAGCTCGCTGCTGTGGCCGCCGGACTTGATGGCGCCGAGCGTCACCGTGACGCCGTCGAGGGTCGTGGCGCCGGTGGGTCCGGCGGGGCACTGCCCCGCGCCGCCCTTGTAGCCGGGCAACAGGATGTTGCGGGGGTTGGTGTCGATCTTGGCGCCGCCGGGTTGGTCCAGGCCAAGGCCGGTCGGCTGCCAGGAGATGGCAGCCGGGGTCAGTTTCGCCGGCACGATGTAGGCGATTTGGCCGGAGATGGTCTGTCCAGGGGCGAGGCTGCCCGTATCGATGGCCTGGGAGAGGTTGTTGTCATAGGAACTGCTCTCCTGGTAAGCGTGCGCGCCGGGGTCGAGGAGGATGAAGTCGAGCGGGTTGTACTTGTAGGTGTACTTACCGCGGTCGCGCAGCGTGACATGCACGACCTGGAAGATGTAGCCGGGTTTGAGCGAGGAGTCCTGTCCCCCCTTATCGCGTGTCGGCGCGCCGAAGGTGACGGTTACGCCGGCGTCGGTGATCGACCCGGTCGGTCCCGCGGGGCACGGTGTCGCGGCCGGCGCCTTTAGCGCGCGGGCGGCCATCGCATGGGACGCCCCCGCGCCGGCCATACTCGTCGCCAGGCATAGCGCGCTGGCGAGGACCGTTGTGCGTGTTGCTTTCATACTGTCTCCCTTTTGCCTTTCACTTTATATCCGTACGGCGCCCTTATAGCCGCTCTGCTCGCGCCGTACCACCCTAGTATCGGCCATGGATAGCCCCTTGCCCACCCAGAACTCACAGATTTAGCCACAGTTTGGCCGAAATTGGGGTATGTTGGTGCTATGACCACCGTCCCGACACAATCTTTTGGCCACCTACTGTGGCAGTATCGCACGCGCTACGCGCCGCGCGCGGCCGCGGACTACGCGTCGGGGGAGACGGCCGGCCTGACCCAGGAGGCGTTGAGCGAGCGTTCCGGTGTGTCCGTCAACACAATCAGCCTGCTCGAACGGGGTGAGCACCGTGGTCCGCGCCGCTCGACCGTGGAGTTGCTGGCGGACGCGCTGGAGTTGGCGGGCGCGGATCGCGACGCCTTCTTCGACGCCTTCACCGCCGCACGGGGACTCGACCGCCGCTCGGACATCTACCTCAGAGAGCGCGGCCCCGCCGGCGCCCTCGACGCCTGTCCGTACCGCGGCCTACAGGCGTTCGACGAGGAGCACGCCGCGTTCTTTTTTGGGCGCGACGAGGACGTAGCGCGCCTGCTCGAGAAGCTGGAGGGCGGCGGCTTCCTGGCCGTGCTCGGCCCCTCTGGCAGCGGCAAATCGTCGCTGGTGCGCGCGGGGCTGCTCCCCGCGCTGCGCCGGGACGCGTTGGCGGGCAGCGCCTCTTGGACGATTCGCGTCCTCACGCCGGGCGCGCATCCGCTCACGACGCTGGCCGCGCACCTGCGCCAGCTCTTTCCGCAAGAGCGGGTGGAGACGACGCTCGACGCCCTCCGACACGACGAGCGTACCTTGCGCCTGGCCGTGGCGCGCGCCCTGGCCGATTGTCCGCCGGACGAGCAGGTGATGTGGGTGGTCGATCAGTTCGAGGAGACCTTTACGCTGTGCCACGATGAGGACGAGCGGCGGCAGTTCATCGCCAATCTGCTCGACGCGGCCACGATCACCGGTAGCCGCTGTCGCGTCGTGCTGGCGCTGCGCGCCGATTTCTACGCCCGCTGCGCCGCCTATCCTGAACTGGCGCGCCGCCTCAGTGCGCGGCAGTATCTGGCGCCCCCGCTGGACGAACGCGGCCTGCGCCGGGCCATCGAGGAGCCGGCCACACAGGTGGGGCTGCGCTTCCAAGAAGGGCTCGTCGACACGATCCTCGCCGACGTGGCGCGCCAGCCCAACGCGCTGCCGCTGCTGGAGCACGCGCTGTTCGAGTTGTGGCAGGGGCGGCGCGGCCGCACGCTGACGCTGGAGGCGTACCGCGCCAACGGGAACGTGGCCGGGGCCATCGCCGCGCGCGCCGAGGCCGTCTACCATGCCTTCACACCCGCGCAGCAGGGCGCCGCGCGCCGTCTCTTGCTGCGGCTAACGCAACCCGGCGAAGACACCGAGGATACGCGGCGGCGCGCGCCCCTGAGCGAACTGACGACGAATGACGCTGATGAGGCGGATGTCGCGGCGGTCGTGCGCGCACTGGTGGACGCGCGGCTGCTGACGACGGGCCGGGACGGCGATGGGGACGGCGCGGAGTCCGCCGAGTGGGTGGAGGTCGCGCACGAAGCCTTGATCCGCGGCTGGGAGCGGCTGAGGGGCTGGATCGAGGACGACCGCGCGGGCTTGCGTCTGCACCGGCGGCTCACCATCGCCGCGCGCGAGTGGCAGCGGTTGGGCCGCGACGAGGGCGCGTTGTATCGTGGCGCGCGGCTAGCCATCGCGGAGGACTGGCGGGAGAGCCATCGGGACGCGCTCAATAGCCTGGAACGGGACTTTCTCCTCGCGAGCACGACGCTGCGGCGGCGTGAGCATGAGGAGGAGGAGCAGCGCCGCCAGCGCGCCCTGGACGACGCCCGGCGGCTCGCCGAGGGCGCGCGACAGCAGGCCCTGGCCGCGCGCGCCCTGGCGCACGCGGAACAGCGCCGCGTGCGGACCGCGCGCCGCTTGACGTCCGCCCTAGCCGTCCTCCTTGTCGGTGCGCTGCTGCTCGCCGGTATTGCCGCGCGGCAACGTGGCGACGCGCTGTCCGCGCGGAATCAAGCGCGCGCCGAGCAACAGATCGCCTTCTCCCGCGAACTGGCCGCCAGCGCGATCACGCAACTGCCGGTCGACCCCGAATTGAGCGTGCTGTTGGCGACGCAGGCAGTGCAAACGAGCGCGACGTCACAGGCTGCCGGCGCGCTACGGCAGTCGTTGGCCCAGTCCGCCCTGCGCGTTACCCTGCGCGCCGATAGTGGCCAGGTGTCGAGCGCGCGCTTCAGCCCCGACGGCCGCCGCGTGCTCACGACCAGCTACCACTTCACCGCCAACGCGGGCAATGGGGACAACACGACCGAGCTATGGGACGCGGGCACGGGCCGAAGCGTGGCCGTCCTGCGCGGTGTGGGTACAAGCGCGGCGTTCAGCCCCGACGGCCGCCTGGTCGCGACCGGCGACGCCAGCGGCGGCGTGCGCCTGTGGGACGCGCGGACCGGCCGCCCCGCCGCGACATTGAAGGGGCACACCGACTTCATCAGCGACGTCCGGTTCAGCCCCGACGGCCGCTACATCGTAACGGCCAGCTCCGACGACACGGCGCGCCTGTGGGACGCGCGCACGGACAGGACCGTGGCCGTCCTGCGTGGGCATAAAACCGGTGTCGCTAGCGTCCAATTCAGCCCCGATGGCCGGCTCATCGCCACGACGAGCGACGACGGCACGACGCGCCTATGGGACGCGCCGTCCGGTCGTCCACGCGCCACCTTGCGCGTGGACGCCTCGTCATTGCTCAACCTGGCGGCGTTCAGCCCGGACAGCCGCTATATCGCCACGCTCAACGCCGACAAGGCGCGCGTGTGGGACGCGCGCACGGGTCGCGCTGTCGCGACCCTGAGCAGTCCCAGTTCCGACCCTCTGGGTTCGTCGGTGGACTGCATCACCTTCATGCACAGCGGCCACAACGGCGTCACGGGCGGGATCGATCAGACGGTGCGCGTGTGGAACGCGCTGACGGGCCAGAACACGCGGACGCTGCGCGGCCACACCGGCAATATCGGCGGTGGGATCGGCGGCGGCATCGACAGCGTCACGGTCAGCCCCGACGACCAATACATCCTATCGTCGAGCACCGATGGGACCGCGCGCGTGTGGGAGGCGCCCGACACGACCCTGACGACGTTGCGCGGGCATACCGGCGCGGTGGACGACGCTGAATTCAGCCCCGACGGCCGCCGCGTCGTCACCGCCGGCGCCGATGGGACGGCGCGCATCTGGGTCACCGCGAACATGCTCACGCGCACGTTCGACGGCCAGGCGGGCGCCGTGAACGACGCCGCGTATAGCCCCAACGGACGGTACATCGCCACGGCCGACGGGCGCGACGTCGCGCAACTGTGGGACGCCGCGACGGGGCGGATGCGCGCGACGCTGCGCGGCCACACCGGCATCGTGGAAGGCGTGCTGTTCAGCCGCGACAGTCGCCATATCTTGACCGCCGGCGACGACGGCACGGCGCGCCTATGGGACGCGCCTGGCGGGACGTCCAGGGTCATCTTCCGCATGCCCCGGCAAGACCTGGCGGCGGTCTCGCTCAGCGCCGATGGCCGCTATGTCGTGGCGATTTCGAGCGCGGGCGCGGCGCAAGCGTGGGCGACGCGCACGGGCGAACGCGTGGCGGCGCTGCATGAGAGCCCCGGCGGCGGCGGAGGGTTCACGTCGGGCGTCGACATCAGTCCCGACGACCGCTTCGTGGCGACAGGTGACGCGAACAACACCGCGCGGATATGGGAACTACACACGGGCCGGGTCGTGGTCACGCTACGTGGGCACAGCGGCGCCGTGAACGACGTCGCGTTCAGCCCCGATGGCCGCGTCGTCGCCACGGCGAGCGACGACGCGACGGTCCGGTTGTGGGACGCGCGCACGGGCCGGAGCGGCGCCGTACTGCGCGGGCACAGCGGCGCGGTCAGGCGCGTCATGTTCAGTCCCGATGGCCGCCTCCTGCTGACGGCCGGCGTAGACCGCACGGCGCGCGTGTGGCAAGCGCACACCGGCGCGCTCGTGGCGACGCTCTCCGGCCACACGGGGCGCATCAACGGGGTGGCGTTCAGCCCCGACAGCCGCCTCGTCGTGACGGCGAGCGAAGACCAGACGGCGCGCGTGTGGGACGCGCGCACGGGTGAGCAATTGGCCGTCCTGAGCGGGCACACCGGCGCGGTGCGCGACGCCGTGTTCAGCCCGGATGGGCGCGCCGTGCTGACCGCCAGCATGGACGGCACGGCGCGCGTGTTCTCCTGCGACGTGTGCGGCGCGACCGCCCAGCTGCTTGCCCTCGCGCGCACCCGCGTCACCCGGTCGCTGACACCGCTGGAACGGCGGCAATATCTGCATCAGCCATAGCAGCCATAGCGAACTCGGCCACACGACACACGAAGGGAGGCGCGCATCGATGACGGCGCCGCCTCCCTAACCCCTCTATGACAAATGTCATAGCCAAGTGGCAACATTCGGCACTACCCGATGCAGCGCCGGCACCCTACACTAGAGTCAGGCCGTGTCGCACGCGCACGAGCCGCGGTGCAGGCGCTGCGCGGCGTGAACGTCGCGTAGTGAGGGACACGCCACGCAGTCACCACAGGAGGCCGTCATGCATATTCCAGACGCACAACTCGTCGACAGCCTATCCGCGCAACTCGGCGGGACGCCGCTGCGCAGCGCGGTCTACGCGCGCGTGACCACAGGCCTTAGCTTCACCCACTGGTTCACCCCCCTCGGCAACTACCTCATCGCCCGGCCCGCCGCGCGCGTGGCCGCCTCCCACATCGAGGAGAAAACGGGCGTCCCCCTCGATGCGGCGGTCATCCTCGGTCTGACCGCGGACGCCCTACATGTCTGGGCTGCTGACCCGATGCTCAGTGAGGTGCATGACCATCTCGGCGCGGTGCCGCTGCGCCACATCACGGCGATCAGTGCGCAGATCGACAAGAGTTGGCAACCACTCACCATCGTCGTTGAGGATGGGCAGACGTTCACGCTAGAAGCCCGCGGTGATGTGCACGGCTTCGTCGCCGCCTACAACGAGCTAGCAAACCACTGAGCGGGCGCGACGGCCACGTTCGGCGTGTCGTTGAACACGGGGCTGCGGCGTTCAGGGTTGGGCGGTCGGATTACCGACGATGACGTGGGCGCAGACGCCTTTCGTCTCGACGGCATAAAAGTTGAAGACGCCGGTCTTGCCGATCGCAAAGCTCACGGGCTTGGCGATGCGGTTTTGCGTGAGCGCCGTCTTGTAGACGGTCCGGCCGTCGGTGGCCACGGCGAAGGTCGCCTGCGTGCCCGGATTTTCGGTGTCGCTAATGCCCAGGTTGAAGGTGATCGACCGATAGCCCCGCACCCGTCCGGTGTGCAGGGACACGTTCGAGCGCAGCTGAGGGTCGGAGCTGCCGCAGGAGTGGAGGTCGATGGCACGGTCGTAGCGGTCGCCGCCGACCTCAACCGTGCTGTCGTGATTCAGAAAAGACGCGTCGTTTTGATAGCCGTAAAAGTCGTCGCGCGTCAGGGAACGCGGGCTCCGGGCCGGCGCGGGCAGCGGCACGGACGGCCGGGCGACGGTGACGGTCGGCTCGCCGACGACCACGTTGGCGCAGACGCCCTGCGTTTCCACGGCATAGAGGTTGAAGACGCCGGTTTGGCCGAGCGCGAGCGTGACGCGCTGGGCGATGCGGCCATGGTGCAGCGTCGCCCTGAACACGGTCTGGCCGTCCGCAGTCGCGGTGAAGGTGGCCTGGGTGTTCGGGTAGTCGCTGTCGCTCACCCCGATGGTGAAGGTGATGTACTTGAAGCCGGGGAAATGACGCGCGTTGAGCGACACGTTCGTGCGCAGTTGAGGGTCTGAGGAGCCGCAGCTCTTGAGGATGAGGGCGCGCGCGTAGTGATCGTGGGCCACGGTGTCCACCTTGTCACCGCTCACGAAGGAGGCGGAGTTCTGGTAGCCAAAGAAGTCCGCGGCGGTGAGGTCGCGCGTCGCGGCGGCGTAGAGGTGGGGCAGGGCTGCCGCGCGAACGGGCTGACCACTCACACCACCCCCGCGACGAGCGTCAACGCCACGGCCAAGCTCACGGATCGCTTCATGTTCATTCTCCTTGTCTTTGTCTGTCTTTATGCCTTGCGGCTATATCCCTTAAAGGGGGACTTGTGTAAGGCGCCGATGAACGCTGCCTTATGTGGGAATGCTGGGTATGGTCAGGCTCGCGTCATTGAAGCGGCTCCAGACCCACTGGAGCTTGCCCGTATAGACCTTGGTGCGCTTGCCGCTGCTGTCCGTGTTGGTCAGCGTCACCCGTATCGTGCCGTCAAGCTCACAGGGCAGGCTCGACCCGTGCACGATGTAGAGCGCGGTCGTGGCCATTTCGCCTGTATTGAAACGGCCGAGCAATCTGTACCCATCGCAGGTCTGGCCCTGCACCGTCTTCGCGGCGGTAGGGGTCACGCTCACGGTGACATCGGGCCGGATCAGCAGCCGGGCCGGATCGAGCCCTTGCGTCACTTTGGCCGCCTCGGACGGCGCGTTCTTACAGGTAAAGCGCTGCGTACCCAGGCGCAGGCATACTTTCGTCCCGCTGACGTATTCGTCCGCGTGGACGACCTTACCTTGCTTTTTGACGACGAGGGTAGTAAACACTTGCATCGCTTTGCCCTGGCCGACGACGATGCTGGTCGAGGCAAGCGCCGGTACCTCACCGACCGCACTCGTCGAGGCGACGAGGTGGTAGCGCGTGGCGCCGGCAAGGGCTTTCTCCATCGCCGGTATGGGCGCGGGGGCCGGGGCCGTCACGGTCTGTGCCGCGTGCGCCGCGCCGAGACCCGCGCCGAGGAAACCGACGCACACGGCGCCTCTCATCATCGCTATCGCTTTCATGGGATGCTCCTCTCCAGAATTACCGGGGCTGGGGCCGAGATCATACTATCGACCAAGGGCTGTCTACCCTACAGTGTGCCCCGCGCACGATCTCAGCGCCATGAGGAAAGGCCACATGAAAGGCCACATGATAGCCCACACAGTGGCGTACGAGCGCCGGCTCAGGACGGTCATTTTGTAGCGGAAGGAGCCGACGGGGGGCGCCAGGGGCCAGTCATGCCGCGAAAGGTGATGGTACTACCTGCTATCATAGGGGGACATCAGGCCGCAATCGGCGAAACAGCCCACGCAGGTCAGCGCGCTTGCCGCTGGCTATCCGCCGCTCAACGTGGCACAGCTCTTGACTAACTATAAGGATGACGCTGTTTATGGGTGTACAGTAGGGACTAGGGAATGACTACCGGCGAGCAGTCCGCTTTCGGGGTGTTGCTCAAACGCTATAGGGTCGCGGCCGGCCTGACCCAGGAAGCGCTGGCGCAGCGCGCGAGCCTGAGCACGCGTGCCGTCAGCGACCTTGAGCGCGGCGTGAACAAGACCCCGCGCCACGATACTCTCGATCTGCTGGCCGCCGCGCTGGCCCTGTCGCCGCACAAACGCGCTCTATGGGTGACCGCCGCGCGCCCCCAGGCCGGCCCCGCCGTGGCCATTCCCGCCCGTGAGAATAGCCCGCATAACCTGCCGGCCCAGTCTACCGTGCTCATCGGACGCGAAGCGGAGACGGCCGCCGCCTGCGACATCCTGCGCCGGGGGGACGTCCGCCTGCTGACGCTGACCGGTCCCGGCGGTGTCGGCAAGACCCGCCTCGCCCTCCAGGTAGCGGAAGACCTGCTGGATCGCTACGACGACGGCGTATTCTTCGTCGATCTCGCCGCGATTACCGATCCCGACCTCGTCGCGCCCACGATCGCACGTATCCTGGGGCTGCGGGAGGTAGCGAGCCGGACGCCGCGCGATACGCTGATCGACTATCTGCGCGATCGACAGATACTGCTGCTGCTCGACAACTTCGAGCAAGTCGCCTCAGCGGCGCCGCTGGCGGCCGATCTCCTGGCGGCGTGTCCCCGACTTGAGCTGCTCGTCACCAGCAGGGCGCCCGTCCATGTGCGGGGTGAGCACGAATTCCCCGTGTCGCCGCTGGCGGCGCCCGACCCGGCGCCGGGGTGCGCGGACGCGCGCCTCATCACATGGCCCTCGGTCGACCTTTTCGTGCAACGAGCTCGCGCGGTTAACCCTACCTGGACGCTGACCGCGGCGAACGCGCCGGCCGTAGCCGAGATCTGCCGGCGCCTCGACGGATTGCCGCTGGCTATCGAACTGGCCGCCGCGCGGGTCAAGCTGCTGCCGCCCCAGGACCTGTTGCCCCTGTTGGCGCGCCGTCTTACCCTACTGACCAGCGGTGGTTGGGATGTGCCCGCGCGGCAGCAAACGCTGCGCCATACCTTCGCCTGGAGCTACGACCTCCTGGATGAGCGTGAAAAGGCGCTGTTTCGCCGCCTCGCCGTTTTCGTGGGCGGCTGTACCAGAGCGGCGATCGCATCCGTGTCGGCGTCGATAGACGATACCATCGAGGACACGGACCCCGTTACTATCGTGAATGGGTTGACCAGCCTGGCCGACAAAAGCCTGCTCCGTTCGCTGCCCGTACCAGACCCTCAAGACATGGACGCGACACGCTTCACGATGCTGGAAACGGTGCGCGAGTATGGACTGGAGCGCCTGGCCGCGAGCGACGAACTGGAGCGCGCGAGAAAGGCGCAGGCCGCCTATGCCCTTGACCTCGCCGAGCAAGCGGCGATGGGACTGCTGGGGGCCGAGCAGTCGCTGTGGCTGGCGCGGCTGGATCGGGAGCATGACAACATGCGCGCGGCGCTCGACTGGGCGCGGGAACGGGGTGAACTCGAGCACGGCCTGCGCCTGGCCGGAGCGCTCTGGCGGTTCTGGTACACACGTGGCTACCTCGTGGAGGGCCGCGAGCGGCTAGAAGGCTTGCTGGCGCTGGCCACCCCCAACGGTCCCACAGTCGCGGCGTCGGTGCGCGCTACAGCGCTCTACCGGGCCGCCGTGCTGACCGCCGAGCAGGGCGACTATGACCGCGCGATGACTCTGGCCGAGGAGAGCGCCGCCCTCCATCGCACGCTCGATGACGCACAGGGGCTGATCGCGGCGCTGACCGTGCTAGGTAACGTCGCACGCTACCAGAGCAACTACGACCGCGCCGTCGCGCTGTTCGAGCAGGTCCTGGACATCAATCGTGACAGCGGAGACAAGACGAGCAGCGCCGTGACGCTCAACAACCTGGGCTCCGTCGCGCATACCAGGGGCGACTACAATCGCGCGACGCGCCTGTACGAGGAGAGCCTCGCCATCAAGCGCGCGTTGGGTGACAAACGGGGCATCGCCAATACCCTCAACAATCTGGGCACGGTCGCGCGCGACCGTGGGGCTAGCGGGGATAGCGCGCGGGCGGTGGAGCTGTATCAGGAAAGCCTAGCGTTCTTCCGCGAGTCGGGCGATAAACGGGGCGTCGCCAACGCTCTCAACAACCTGAGCGTCGTCGTCTGCGATGAGGGCGACACTGTCAGGGCAGGCGCGCTCTGCGCGGAAAGCCTGGCGCTACGCCGCGAGTTGGGCGATAAAGGGAGCATTGCCTACTCGCTGGTCAGTTTGGGTCGCGTGACCCAGGCGCGCGGTGACGATGAGCGCGCCCAGGCTTGCTATAAGGAGGGCCTCGCGCTCGGCCATGATGTCGGCTACCGCGACGGCATCGCCCCTGGACTGGAAGGCGTGGCCGCGATCGCCTACACATGCGGACAGGGAGAACGCGCGGCGCGCCTCTACGGCGCGGCGTCAGCCCTGCGCGAGACCATCGGCGCGCCCCTACCGCCGGTGGACCGTCCGGCTCACGAGTGTATCGTCGCCAACGTGCGCGGCGCTCTGGGCGCCGCCGCCTTTACAGCAGCTTGGACGGAGGGGCGTCGGATGGACGTAGGGCGGGCTATCGCCATCGCGTGTGACGCCGCCATTCTCGCCCATACGAGTGGTTAAAACAAGTGAGTCCACACGTTAGGCTTTCCGCGCCGGGGTGCGTGAGAGAGCGACCGCATGGCCCAGGATGACGTCGATAAAGCCATCGGGGCTGTGGGCCGTGGTGGCGACGATGCTAATGACCTCCTGCCCGTGGCCGAATGGCCGCGTCTCATGCACGGCGATTTGCCCCTGCCGCACATCCTGCCGCCACACGGTTTTCCCGTTGACCGTCACGCGGACGTTCGCGGTGGCGTTGACGGAATCGCCGTCCGCGATGCCGACGTCGAAAGCGACGGCTTTATAGCCCGGAAACCGCGCTGTGTTGAGCGAGATGCCCGCCGCATAGCTGGCGCCATATGAGTGGAGGTCAATGGCGCGCGGATACGATACGCCGGCGACCACGGCCTGCGCGTCGTGGTTCAGGTAATACGTGCCCGCGCTCGGGGAACTGCCGTTGCGCGCGGAACTGTAGCCATAGAAGTCGGTTTTGCCCAGAGTGCGTGGGCCAGCGGCGTGGGCGTGCGCCCCCTGCGCCGCCGGCAGGGTCAGGGCAACGGCCATACGCTCGGGGTTCATCTCACGCGCCACGATGTCGACGAAGCGGTCCAATTCGGCTTGCAAGACCTGTGCGCACCCCTCGTGCATAAACGCTCTCCCCCTATGAATCGGGCGGTGGATGAGATTAGGATGGTCCCGGCGCGGGGTGCTGCTACCATTCTACTCTACCGCGCACGTCCATCAGGGCTAGGGTGCGCCCCACGATTGTGAGGAGAGTGATACCCTACCTCCGGGCACGGGCGGAATGAGCGCCAGAGCGTGCCCGGAGGAGGGAACGGATGGACAGAACAGAGCTGTCCGCGGCCATCAGACAGGACGGGGGCGCCATCGTGGCGGAGGAACTGCGCGCGGCAGGGCCGGAGTTGCTGACGGCGGACCTGGATGGGATCGAGACGCGCCTGCACGCGCTGAGCCGACGCGTGTGCGGGGCGTCGCTGGAGCGGGTGCGGGCGGTGCGGTGCGGGCGGTCCCGCGCGGGGAGCGGCCGCCCTGTCCGCCGTGTGGAGGACTGCTGCGATTGGTGGAGCAGGCGCGCGGGCGCGACCTGCAGGGGCTCACGGGTGACGCGACGCTGGTCCGGCCGACCTATGTCTGCACGCGGGCGGACGGCGGACGGCGGACGGGGCCATGCGCCGCTCGATGCGGAGCTAGGGCTGGGCGCGGAGACGCTGATGCCGCGGCTGGCGCGGGTGGTGTGCCGGGCGGGCATCAGCGGGGCCTTCGACGAGGCGGCGGCGCAGGTGCGCGAGGATCACGGCGGCGCGGTGGGCGGCGCGACGGTGCGCCGGGTGACGGAAGCGGTCGGCGCGGAGGCGGAGGCGGAGGCGGCGCCGCAGGAGGAGATCGCGCGGGCGCGGCGGGGCGACCTGACCCGCCCGCGGGGGGTGCCCGCGACCTGGTCGTGGCCGTTGACGGCTGCCCGGTGCATCTGGAGGACGCCTGGCACGAGATGCATGAGGGGGGACGTGCGGCCCCACGGGGGCCGGCGGTGCGGACCGACCACCGCACGGGGCGCACTTAGCTGGCCGGGGGCACGGCGACGATCTGCGCCGGGTTGGAGGGGGCCGCGGAGTGCTGGTGGCGGGTGGTCGTCACGGCCTGGCGCGCCGGGTTGGGCCCGCAGACACGCCGGGTGGTCGTGCGGGGCGATGGCGCGGAGTGGATCTGCAACAGGGCCGCGCACGTCCGGGATGAACCGGGCAGCATCGTCGTCGAGATCCGCGACCTCTATCACGCTTATCACGCTTATGAGCACCTCTGGGTCGCCGGCCGCGCGGTCTTCGACGCGCCCGACGCGCGCGCGGCCTGGGCTGAACCGCTCAAGGACGCCCTCTATGCGCAGAGCGCGCCCGCGGTCCTCGCCGCCCTTGACGCGCTCGTCTCGCCCGGCCCCGCCGCGGCGGACGTGCTGCGTCGCGAACGCGCCTACGTCGCGGACAACGCCACGCGCATGGACGACCCGCGCTATGTGGCGCAGCAGTTGCCCCTCGGCGCGGGCGCGGTGGAGAGCCTGTGCAAGACGCTGAGCGAGGCGCGCGCGAAGGGGGCCGGGATGCGCTGGACGCGGGCGGGCGCGCAGGCTGTGGCGACGCTGCGCGCCTCGGGTGACGGGGCGGCTTTCTGGGCCACCCACCCCTTGCGGACGCGCCTGCGCCTGTGCCCTCCGGCGCGCCCACGCCGCCGGGCGACCGCTGGCGCGCCCGCCCCGGCTGCGGAGGTCCGGCCGCTGGCCTTGCCCGCACCCACACCAGCGCGGCCGCCGCCCGCTCCGCCGGTCACCGCAGACCCCGCCGTCACGGCACGCCGCCCCGCCGTGACGCATCCGTGGCGGCGCGCCCCGATCGGTCGTGCCCGCTGTGCCTGACGCTCTCACAATCGTGGGGCGCACCCTTATTCGGCTACCTACTAACAGGACCTGACGATTGTGCGGTGAGCGCTTACAACCGTCGCGACCTCGTCGCGTTCGCGCGCGTCTTCCACCCTCGCCGCATGACTAGCACAGACGTG
>JAABVA010001273.1_pt1 | contig 27498 bp, 25 predicted proteins | sample 5560331 | NCBI WGS metagenome assembly JAABVA01 (sample SAMN12812661, study PRJNA571458) | rock metagenome | isolation source: Antarctica rocks | place: Antarctica: Victoria Land, Mt New Zealand sud | collected 2016-01-07 | reverse complement strand
GGGTATGGGGAAGTGGAAACCGCTACGCGCTTCCCACTTCCCCACACCCCCGACGGCGGCTATCGAGCAACACCGTTAACCGCGTTACACTAACTCTTCACTTGGTACAAAAGATCGGGCAGGCCACCCCCGCCGCCCCCTTTATGTCATCCTGGGCAGCGAGTGGACCCGCTTCTTGACCATGTCGCCTGCCAACCGAAGCAGTGTCATCGCTCTGCCCCTGAGCAAGGCAAGACCCATGTTCGCGGGGTGACGGCTGCAACTTTAGTGTCAGAGCGCGAACCACGATGTGCTATACCTCCGCCCGGGAACCCGGCAGAATATTGCAAAAGAGAGACGGCCCAAGAGTCGTCCTCCTCAGGAGCCCCCAAATGATGCATGACCTTGTTCTTGCTCTGGTTTTCCTCGCTATGATCATCACCCCCGCCCTCCCTGCCATGCGCTCGGACCGTGAGGAAAACGACGTCCTGTGATTCAACCCCGTTCCCTGGTTCCGGCCAGGGACAGATTCAGCCGGCCAACCCCCTCCAGAATCGTTCAGCGCATAGCCGGCATGGCCTTCAACTTCAGCACCATCCAGCTACCAGCTTCCACCAGCGAAACACCACAGATCGCGCCCCAACGCGACGTCTTTCGCACCACGTTCCGCGCTGGCCGTAACTAGTGACCTCCCCAGCCGGCAGCAGCCTGTCTTGCAGTGAACCAACAAAAGACCTTCCTGACAGCAGGAAAAGGGCCGCATCCCCAATCAGGATGCGGCCTTCGTACGGTGCAACGCCCAGTTTCTATAACTTACCCGCGAAGTGCCATCTGCTCGGTGACGATCTGAGTGAGGTCCGCCTTCTTCAATCCATGCTCCCGCTCATTGAACTGATCCACCTTGCTCGACCAGTTCATGGAACAAAATTTCGGCCCGCACATGGAACAGAACGCCGCCTCCTTGTAGTAATCGTCAGGCAAAGTCTCGTCGTGCATGCCACGCGCCGTCTCCGGATCCAGCGACAGGGCAAACTGCTTATCCCAATCGAATGTGTACCTTGCGTGGGATATTGCATCGTCCCGATCACGTGCGCCAGGCCGGTGCCGGGCGATGTCCGCGGCATGCGCGGCGATCTTGTACGCGATGATTCCGTCCTTTACATCCTTCTCGTTCGGAAGCCCAAGATGCTCCTTCGGTGTCACGTAACAGAGCATCGCAGCCCCATGCCAGCCAATCATCGCCGCTCCAATCGCAGACGTGATGTGGTCGTAACCAGGTGCAATATCAGTGACAAGCGGCCCAAGAACATAGAAGGGTGCTCCGTCGCAGAGCTCGATCTCCTTCTCCACCTGCTCCTTGATCTTGTCCATCGGCACATGCCCCGGGCCCTCGATCATAACCTGGACGTCGGACTTCCACGCCTGCCTCGTAAGTTCGCCCAGCGTAGCGAGTTCCGCGAACTGAGCCTCATCACTCGCGTCCGCCACGCACCCCGGCCTTAACCCATCCCCTAATGAGTAACTTACGTCGTATTTCGACATGATTTTCGTGATGCGGTCGAAATTCTCATAAAGGAAGTTCTGCTTATGATGCCCCGTCATCCACTGGGCCATGATTGCGCCACCACGGCTTACGATGCCGGTGATTCGCTTTGCGACCATCGGAATGTACTGAACCAGGACACCAGCATGGATCGTGAAGTAATCCACACCTTGCTGTGCCTGCTCCTCGATCACCTCCAAGTAGAGATCAATGTTCAGATCCTCTACTCTTTTCACCCTTGAGAGTGCTTCATAGAGCGGCACCGTCCCGATGGGGACGGGGGAGTGCCGGAGGATCTCTTCTCGGATCATTGGGATGTCTCCTCCGGTAGAAAGGTCCATGACGGTATCCGCCCCGTAATGAACGGCCGTATGCAACTTTCTAAGCTCCTCCTCTACGTTTGAGACCAGTGCTGAGTTGCCGATGTTCGCGTTGATCTTGCAAAGCGACTCCACTCCGATCGCCATTGGCTCCAGCTCCGGATGGTTAATGTTCGCCGGGATGATCATCGTTCCCTTTGCGATCTCGGAGCGAATGAGCTCTGCAGACAGCTTTTCCTTTTGAGCAACGAACGCCATCTCTTCGGTGATTTGGCCTAAACGAGCGAAGTGCATCTGGCTCATATTTGTGTCGCCAGTCCGCTGAGCTTCGGCCCTCCGGGTGACTACCCATTCGGCCCGGCCTGCCGGGACTTTGTAGCCGTTTCCGTTCACATCCCGACTGGCTTCCGCCGATACACCATCGCCGCCGAGGCCATGGCCATTCTGAATACTGCTCATGCGGCTTTCCCCTTGTGCAATCTGCGTGTTATCGACTCAGTATACGCCGCAACAGCCACTTTCCTTTAGGTCGGAACCTTGCCTCGCGCACGGGAAGCGAACGTTTCAGACCACGGGACGAGCTGCTACGATTCGTCGCTTACGTGCACTCGGGGCACCTTGCACCAACAGTTACGGTCTGTCCGCCAGAACCGACTTGGTTGCTGGTGTTGCGCTGTGCTGACCGCCACGTCAGTGCGGAAGCCGGTCAAGATGACGGTATCCGCCTGTTACGACAAAAGCCGCAAAAAAGACCGTGAGGTTGTAGGTGGCGTGTACAAGCGTAGACGCGGCAACAGAGCGAAGTCTGATCCGTACAGCCGTGAGGATCAGTGAGACTCCGAAGAGAAGAGCGAGTACGGGCCACGTAAACGCGGTCTGCTCTCCGTGAAGCAGGGCGAAGAAAATACTCGAAAGGACGGCCGAGAAGATCAGAGCAGGAAAGGTGAGTGAGTTAGAAGATTGCCAGGCGACTCGAGCAGCTTCGGTCCTCGGCAGGCAAAGCCAGTCGTACGCAATGGAGAAAGCCGGGAGAAAGAACCCACGGAACAGGACCTCCTCAAACAACGGCGCCAACAAGATCCCGAAGGCAGTGATGATCCAGACATCGGACGGTGTACGGAAGAAGTCATCCATCGGCATGGGCTTGGGTATCGGAAGCAGGGAGGAAGCCGCCTGGACCGTCAAGGAAAGGACCAGCCCGAGCGGCATGAGTTTGAAAGCATTCCGGGTAGCCGCGGACAAGTTCCACTGGACTCCCAATACAAAGGATCGTTGCCACAGAAACGGGAAAAGAGACCAGGAGACAGCGAGCGACACTATGTAAGTGAAGGCTTCGGCCGCGATCAGCAACTTCGGGGGTATCGATGTACTTGCAAGATGAACGGGATGGATCACGCCGAGCAGCGTGGCTTGGGCGACGATCAGCGTAAGCCCGGTAATAGCTAGGAAAAAAAGAGCATGGCCGAGATGGGGAATGCGAGTGGGCGGTTCTTCTGGCGCATCCTCGGGAGTATTATCCAACGGTGGTTGCAGGATTGCCTCTCCGTCGGGAAGGATCGGCGCGATGACCGGAGCAGGCGGGTCATCCGCAGTACGAAGGACGTCGGTGCTTGTATTCCGGGTATTCAGGAGAAGATTTCGCCGGATCATTGAGGAACCTGCTTCCGAGACCTCTTCGCTTGCTTTGCTTTAGCGGCTCTCTCCGGAGGCTTCTGAGTGCTGGGACGAGGCATGCCGGTCTTCTTCTCCGGAGCAACAAATTTCGCCCGCGCCTTCTTGGCCGCATCCACTGCAGCCATGATTGAGGCGGGCTGTGGGCCGGCGTAACTCATTTCAGGATCAACTGTGATGGTGGGCCGAGTCTTGTAATGCGATGCCAGGAAGGTGGCCGTGTGAGAGCCTGAGACAGTGGAGACCTGCTCGGGAGTGCCGTGGGCAACGATGCGCCCCCCGCCTTCACCACCCTCGGGGCCGAGATCCAGGATGTAGTCGGCATTGCGAATGATGTCCAGATTGTGCTCGATGATGATGACGGTATTGCCGAGATCCGTGAGCCGGTGGAGTACCTCGAGAAGCTTTCTAACATCGTCGAAATGCAGGCCGATCGTGGGCTCGTCCAGGAGGTAAGCGGTTCGGCCGGTCTGGCGTTTTGAGAGTTCACGGGCGAGCTTCATGCGCTGTGCCTCGCCGCCGGAGAGAGTAGTTGCTGACTGGCCGAGGTGGATGTATCCCAGTCCTACGTCGACCAGGGTCTGTAGCCGTATATGGACGTTAGGAATGTCTTTGAGGATGGGAACGGCGTCTGCTATGGGAAGCTCCAGCAGGTCGGCGATAGAGTAGCCGTTGAATTTGACCGCAAGCGTCTCCTGATTGTAGCGAAGGCCGTTACATATCTCGCACAGGACATAAACGTCAGGAAGGAAGTTCATCTCGATCCGACGCTGTCCTTCTCCCTGGCAGGCCTCGCACCGCCCGCCCTGGACGTTGAAAGAGAAACGGCCAGGCTTGTAGCCGCGTTCTCTGGATTCGGGAAGCATGGCGAAGAGATCGCGGATCGCTGTGAACACCCCCGTATAGGTTGCGGGATTACTGCGAGGCGTACGTCCGATTGGGGATTGATCGATCTGAATCACCTTGTCGATCTGATCGATGCCGATGACCTGGCCATGCTGTCCGGGCTCTTCGCGCGACCCGTATAGCTCCTTTGCGAGCGACCGATACAGAATGTCGTTGACGAGGGTGGATTTTCCACTGCCGCTCACGCCGGTGACAACGGTCATGACACCGAGGGGAAGATGCGCGGTCACGTTCTGGAGATTGTGGGAATGAGCGTCTTCGACCGTAATCCACTTGCCGGTAAGCTCGCGCGGCTGAGCGCGAGCGACGATCTCTATTTTTCCAGCAAGATACTGTCCGGTAAGGGAGGCAGGGTTGTCCATCACCTGCTGAGGGGTGCCATCCGCGATGAGGTAGCCGCCGTTTTTCCCAGCTCCTGGACCGAGATCGAGAACGTAGTCCGCCTTTCGGATCGTATCTTCGTCGTGCTCAACGACCAACACAGTATTGCCGAGGTCGCGAAGCCGTTCTAACGCTGAGATCAATCGTTGATTGTCGCGCTGGTGAAGCCCAATGGAGGGCTCGTCGAGCACATACAGAACGCCTCGTAGACGGGAGCCAATCTGTGTAGCAAGCCGAATCCGCTGGCCTTCGCCTCCGGAGAGGGTAGCGGCGGACCGATCCAGTGACAGGTAGTTCAGGCCGACTGCATTGAGAAATTCAAGACGTTCGATGACCTCACGCTGGAGGCGGTCAGCGATCAGCCGCTCGCGTCCAGTAAAGTGCATCGAACGCGCTCCGGTCAGGGCGCGATCCAGGGGGAGCGAGGTGAAATCAGCTATGCTCTGGTCTGTCCGGTGGCCATTCTGGTCCTTTGCTCCGCCGATAGGAATGGTGACTGCGAGGGACTCCGGGCGCAGTCGTCGACCGTGGCAACGAGGGCACGAGCTGGCCGACATGTATTGCATCATGTACTCGCGGTAACCCTCGGACTTGGTCTCCTCAAGGTTGGAGCGAAGGTAAGCGAAGATGCCGTGGAAGCCGGTTCGAGCGGTATCCGACTTTGCGGGACCATGGAGGAATAGGTCCTGTTCGGCCTTCGCCAGCTCGCCGAATGGCCGCTTTATGTCGACCTTGTACTTGTCAGCGGCTAATTTGATAAGGCGCAGGAGATAGGTGGAAGCGGAGCCGGGCCCCATGGCGCCGTCCAGCAGAGGCTTTGACCAGTCGGTGATCGTCTTGGCCGGGTCGAAGTCATAGATAGATCCCAGGCCGTGGCACTCGGGACAGGCGCCGTAGGTGGAGTTGAAGGAAAAGCTACGGGGCTCCAATTTGGGAACGTTAATGCCGCAGTCCGGGCAGGCCATGGACGAGGAGTAAAGCGTCTCGCTTAGCTGCCGGGTCTCCGGATCCTGTATGCCAATCAGAACCAGACCAGATGCCATCTGCAGAGCTTTTGTGATCGAGGTTTCGAGCCGGCGAGTGTCAAACTTCAGCGGAGTTGCTTCGTTACTGGCGGTCGTGAGGGCCGGGTTCGCGTTAGCGGAGGTTTGGTCAGCAAGCGGCTTAAGGATGATGCGATCGACTACAGCTTCCACCGTGTGATTCTTTCGCTTCTCCAGCCGCATGCCATCCGTGATCTCCGCCATCTCCCCATCGATACGGACACGGAAGCCTTGTTGATCGAGCGCCTCCAACTCTTCCCGAAATTCGCCTTTTCGGCCGCGCACGATTGGAGCCATGACCGTGATGCGTTCGCCGGGTGAGAGAGCCGCGACGCGCTCGACGATCTGCTCAGCGGATTGTCGAGTGATCGGACGATGACAATTTGGGCAGTGTGGCTGCCCCACCGACGCCCAGAGCAGCCGGAGGTAATCGTAGATTTCAGTGATGGTCCCGACGGTTGAGCGGGGTGATCTCGAGGTAGTCTTCTGTTCGATTGAGATCGCTGGCGACAAGCCGTCAATCGCATCGACGTCAGGACGCTCCATCTGATCGAGGAACTGCCGCGCATAAGCCGATAAAGTCTCAACGTAACGCCGCTGCCCCTCGGCATAGATCGTGTCGAAGGCCAGGGAAGACTTACCAGAACCTGAAAGTCCAGTGACTACGGTTAGAGTGTTGCGCGGAATCGCGACATTGACGTTGCGCAGGTTATGCTGTCTCGCGCCGCGAACAGTGATGTGCGTGATGCCCTTGGAGGAAGTGAAAGACATGCCCAAGCTTCTAGGATAAGGCATTCACGAACCTTCCTGGTTATGGGGTCAACGGGAACGCTGGTGAAAGTGCTTCGATAATGTACCGGATCGGATAACAGGCAAGGCCGGGAAGGCATTGGAAGACGCCACAGCCTTTGTAGAATAAAAGTGCGCTGGGAGAACGTTTTGACTCTCATCAGCGCTTGAGGTTTAAGCGGTGGCTATCAGCACGTCTATCGTTCTGGTCTGCGCGATTCTGTGTTCCTTAGCTCTGGGCGTTCTGGTTGCCTATGGGATCTGCCTGTTGATGTTTCGTACCTTCCGTAGTCATTCCCTGCAGCGAAGCGCACCGCGTCAAGTGACCTTGTCGGCAGGCGTGATCCGAGAGTGAACTCAGGCGGCGATCAGTTCACTTCGAAAGAGCGTTCCCTTACTGAGGCTTCGGCTGTTGCGTTTGCTGTTGCCGCAATTTCTGCAGCTGCTCAAATATTTGCTGGGGAGTCTTGACGGTATCGGACGTCGGATCGGGCGTGGTAGGCGTGATTGTGGCAGTGGCCGGCGGCGTTGTTGCATCGATTGGTGGGAAGGCAAGCTGCTGTGTGGTTGAGGAGGGCGAGGTCGCAGCGGGGTTGGTGTCGATTCCTCCAGTGCCGCTCTGATTCGAGTCCCGAGAGTTGGCCGGTTGGATCGATGGCTGTACAGGCGCGGGCGGCGCGGGACGTATTGCCTGTGGGGCGTCATCAGACAAGCTGTCGTTGTCCTCAGAGTTTGAGGCATTTGGGTTGGGCGGCGTAGCTGCACCGATTCTTGGCGTCAAGATCAACTCAGTAGGTGCATAGGATGCATCCTGAACGAGCAACAAGTTTGTGCCGGTGCCGTCCAGCAAAGTAGCCAGAACCTGGGAGGGCGGGGCCGGGCCGTAAGTGCCGAAGACGCGATCTTCAGCAACCCCACCGGTGATTTTCATTCCAGTCTGATGAGCGGTTTCGCGAAGGATTTGATTGAGGCTCGAATTACTCGCAACTACCGTCAAAAGACCGCCCGCGTAAGTCACCTCCGCTCGGCCGGCAGTGCGTGTCGGAGAGGGGGTGGAGCCATGTGCTGTGGCGGGGGTGGGCAGGGAAGCGGGGCGGCGAGACGAGTCCGCCTGCGCTAAAATTCGCGCGTTTGTGCATGCGCATAGAGATAGAACGAGCAAGAACAAGGCTCGGCGGTCAGTTCCGTCGAATGACTTAAGAGATCGCGTTGACGGGATACTCGGCATAGCCTTCTCGGTAAGACGCCTCTTCCGTGAAGAAGGTAACACGAGGTGAGATATCACATCGAGGGTGTCCTTGGGAGTAGTCTACCGCTGGGAGGTAAAACGAATGAGGTTGCGGGCCGCGGTATTCGTACTGTTGATACTTCCATGGGGAGCGATGCCGGGTGCATCGGCGTTGGCGGAGACTTGTACAACGCAATCGCAGATGAAAGAGAGTGACCGTAGCGAACTGGCGTCTACGGCGCGGGATATAGCAGCGAAGGTGCAGACGAACGATGCTGCGGGCCTGAGAGCGGAGACGGTAGCCGAGTTCGCTAGTAATTTCGCGCCTCTACAAAACTTAGTCGCCGAGACATCTCCTAAGCTGGCTGGAGGAACGCTCACGGTCGACCAGGTTTATCTGCTTGACGCATCGCAGCTGCAGGCTGGATCTGAGGCGCAGTTTTTTTGCAGCCTGAACAAGTCCGCTAACGGTGCGGAGTTCCTCGTCCCGGGTCTTTCTGCGGGGGTGTACGGGTTTGCAGTCGTAGAGGTGGCGGCGTCCCCGACCCCGTGGGTCGTACCCATGCTGTTACGTCGTGACCGGGGAAAGTGGCTGCTGGCGGGCATCTATCCACGGTCCACTCAGGCTGCAGGGCATGATGGTCTTTGGTACTGGCGGGAGGCGCGGCGCCTGGCGGGGGAGAAGCAGCCGTGGAACGCCTGGATCTACTTCGGACAAGCGGAAGATCTGCTGAAGCCGGCTAACTTCGTCCAGTCAACGCATTTGCAGAAGTTACAAGACGAGCAACGTGCGGCGGCACCTCCCGCACTGTCCGCGGGCATCGGGAACGACGTTCCGCTGGTTGTCAAAGGACCGGACGGCAAGCAGTATCAGTTCACGGCGTTGGGCACGGACGACTCGCTTGGCAAGGACAAGCTTGATCTTTCAGTACACCTTCGTGTCGATCAGATTGGGGATGCCGCGACAGCCCGCAAGCGGAATGAGGACGCGATGAGGGCGATGCTGGCCGCTTACCCTGAGCTTCGCGGCAGCTTCCACGGCATATGGATGATCGCTGAGGCGACTGGAGCATCGGCTCAGGCTCCATTCGCTACGGAGCAGGCTATGGATAACCTTCACTAATGGCGTGACACTTCGATGCCATGGAGTTGAGTTTCCATTGAATAGTATCTTTAGGAAGTGTGACGACGGTGAGGGTTGTGACTTAGATCATCACCTGCCGCACCTTGTACGGAAGAGGATTGGATGACGGAGAAGAGTCTGGAGCAGGCGATCAGGGAACGGCGGTCTACGCCGAGCTTCGATGGAAAGCTGATTCCGCAGAAGGATCTGATGAAGATCCTGGAGGCTGGGCTGAGTGCCCCCAGCGGATACAACATGCAGCCCTGGCGATTTGTTGTGGTGCAATCGCCGGAGCAGAGGCGCCGGTTGCGGGGTGCCAGTTACAACCAGGCGAAGGTGGAAGAGGCCTCCGTGGTGATTGTGGCCTGTGGCGACGCAGATGGGTGGCGTAGGGATCTGGACATGATGCTGCAGCAAGGGCTTGCGGGGGGAATGCCGGAGAGCTACGCAGCGCAGGCGAAGAGCAGCGTTCCGAAGTACATGTCGAGCTTTTCGGGCGACGAGATGAAGGGGTGGTTGAACAAACAGGTGATGCTCGCTTTTACCCACATGATGCTGATGGCGGAGGTGCTGGGGTTTGACACAGCGCCGATGGAGGGGTTCGAGCAGGAGAAGGTTCATGACGTGCTTCGGCTGCCGATGAGCTTCTGGGTGGTGGCCCTGCTGGCCATCGGGCGGGGGAAGGGCGCGGACAAGTTCGACGGCGGCCGCTTCGACATGAGCCACACCGTCTTTGGGGAAGAGTTCGGGAAGCCATGGAAGTAAATCTGTGAGATCCTGTGCCCCCGTTTCATATCGAAGGCTTAAACGAAAACCGTTTCGCGAATGGGATGGACTGAAGCTCTCCATTCGGGTGGTCACAGCTAGTCTCCAGGTTATTGGACTTGGGGCCAAGCGAAGCTTTCTGCAGGTGCCACCGCGGGTGGAGAGAGTGTGGTCGACGGGGAGCGGCAGAGACGAGCAGCAGCAGATGTCAGTCGTGCTGCCAAACATAGGCGTCAGGCTGCGGCAAACCGATGTGAGCGAGGACGCGGTGAACGAAGTTGCGGGCCATGTCGGTGGTTGACTGCGGGCGATTGTAGAGGGTGGGGATGGCGGGATAGATGATGGCGCCGGCGTCTGAGGCGAGCTGCATGTTGCGGAGATGGATGCGGTTGAAGGGGGTCTCCCGGACGCATAGGATGAGGGGGCGCCGCTCCTTAAGAGAGACGTCAGCGGCGCGCTCGATGAGGTTGGAAGCGAGGCCGTTGGCGATGCCGGCGAGGGTGCCCATGGAGCAGGGGAGGACAATCATCGCGGTGGCGGGATAGCTGCCGCTGGCAATGTTTGCGCCGACCTCTGACTGGGGGTGCTGCTCGATTTTCTCAGACGATCGGCCTAGCAGTTTCTCAACGAGCTGGTTGCGGCAGCTGAGTTGTAACTCTTCCGCAATGACGCGGAGGGCGCTGTCGGAGGCGACGACGTTGATTTTCTTGACGCGGGCATCGGAATCCAAGATGCGGAGCATCTCGCTGGCGTAGACGGCTCCGCTGGCGCCGGTGATGGCGAGAGTAACGGTTTGCTGGATGGGACCGGCGAGCATTCAATGATTATCGCTTGTCGTCCGCTAAGCCAAGTGCGCGATTCCGGCGTCGGGAACCGTCCGATGGAAAAAGTCAGGGCATAATTGGGTGGCCAATTTGCCGAGGAGGAGATTAGCCTCAAGGGTAGTGCCTCGGGCTTAAGGCGCGGGTAAGCCGGGCCCTCTCATGAAGGGCAAAGGCGACGGATGGTGGTCCAGATACCCTGTATTCAGCTCATGGTTGCGGTTGGAGTGCCGACTTCAGAAGCCGGGATCTTCGGATTGATCTCGTAACGTTACATGCCATCGATGAACGCTCCGTCGGAGCAGACTTCACAAACGGCGAGGGTGTTCTCTGACTCTTCAGAGGTGGGCCGATGTGAACTCATCTACACGGGTTTCGGGGGCGGTGGCGTTGTTGGCATGGGTTGCGGGAAGGGCTTACCACTCCAACAGGCGGCGACACTGCGGATTGGGGAGGTCTTTCCAGACCTTTCGAGAGGGCGCGAAAGATCACCATCCAGACGATCAACATGACCTCGACGACGAGGAGGTCCTTACGGGAGAACGCGTGAGCTGGATCCGCCAGAGTTAACAGGAGGAGAAGAGCGAGGAAGAGGCCGGCGAAGAAGAAGATTCGCGGCAGCCAGGCGAGCGGGCGGGCGGGGCGGTAGAGGAGGAGCCACTCCCGCCAGACGGGAAGCAAGTGGACTTTCCGCTGAAAGACTATGGTGGCGTCGCGCTGCTGAGAGATCTGGTCGTGAACGTCGCGCGAGTCGCTCTCGATGATCCGGCCGAGATAGCTGATCTCCTGCTGAACTCGTTCGACGCAGGAGCGATCCGCGGGATCGTTGAGCTGCGTGGAGAGCTTCAGCCACTGATCCCAGAATTGGATCCTTCGCGAGGCCTCATCAAGCTGGCGAAGGCGGCGTGAGGCGACGTCCCGCTCACGTGTCCAGGCGAGAGCCGCGGGAACCAGCGTTCCGACGAGGCCGAAGAGACCGGCACGAGACCTTGTTCTACTTCTTTCGAGAGAGCCATCGGGTGATCCTTCGCTGACCTTCCACGGTCTCCTTTGCTGCATTTGGGAGACGGCTGACAGCATACATGGTCAGTCCGGAAGGACGCGGTCGAATATGGCGTCCACGTTGGCGAGCTGGCGAGTGTAGTCGAAGGCGTGATCGAGCTGCTCGGGAGTGAGGCGACGTGCGATCTCGGGATCCCTGGCGATCTCGTCGCGGAAGGTGAGGTCCTCTTTCCAGGAGCGCATGGCGTGGGTCTGGACGAGGCGGTAAGCCTCTTCGCGGCTCATGCCGGACTCGGTGAGATCAAGGAGGAGCTGGCCGGAGAAGATGAGGCCGCCGGTGCTCTCGAGATTTTTTAACATGCGGCCGGGGTAGACGAGAAGTTTGTCAATGAGGTTGGTGGTTTTCGCGAGGAGGTAGTCGGCGAGGATCGTGGAGTCGGGGAGGATGACACGCTCGGCGGAGGAGTGGGAGATGTCGCGTTCGTGCCAGAGGGCGACGTTTTCGAAGGCGGTCTGGGCGTTGGCGCGGACGACGCGGGCGAGGCCGGAGATCTGCTCGGAGGTGATGGGGTTGCGCTTGTGCGGCATGGCGCTCGAGCCCTTCTGCTTCTCGGAGAAGAACTCCTCGGCTTCGCGGACCTCGGTGCGCTGGAGGTGGCGGATCTCGGTGGCGATTTTGTCTAGGGTGGAGCAGAGCACGGCTAGGGTTGCGATATAGGCGGCGTGGCGATCGCGCTGGACTATTTGTGTGGCGACGGCGACGGGTCGAAGGCCGAGGTCGGCGCAGATGGCCTCCTCGTGCTCGGGCTTGAGGTGGCCGAAAGTGCCGACGGCGCCTGAGAGTTTGCCCACGCGGAGGTCTTCGGCGGCGGCGTCGAAGCGGGTGAGGTTGCGCTGCATCTCGGAGTACCAGAGCAGGAGTTTGAGGCCGAAGGTGGTGGGCTCGGCGTGGACGCCATGGGTGCGGCCGATCGCGGGTGTGTGCTGGAATTCGAGCGCGCGGCGGCGAAGTGCCTCGGAGAGGCCGACAATGCCGGAGCGGATGATGGAGGAAGCGGCTTTGAGCTGGAGGGCCTGCGCGGTATCGACGATGTCGGTCGAGGTGAGGCCGTAGTGGAGCCAGCGCGAGGCGTCGGGGTCGGCGATGTGCTCAGCTACGGTGGTGGTGAAGGCGATGACGTCGTGCCGGACTTCGGCCTCGATCTGGTTGATGCGATCGACGGTAAAGCTGCCGCGGTCACGGATGATGTCGGCGGCTGATTGGGGGACGATGCCGGCGCGGGCGAGGGCTTGTGAGGCGGCGATCTCGACGGCAAGCCAGCAGCGGTACTTGTTTTCGTCGGACCAGATGCGGCCGAGCTCCGGGCGAGTATAGCGGGCAATCAACGTGTTCTTCTTTTCTCGGGAGCTCGGTTCATGTTTGCGCGATGGCGAGTATAGCGGGCGATCAACGTGTCCTTCTTTTTGGGAGCTCGGTTGATGTTTGCGCGATGGCGGGTGTATCTGGCTATGAACGTGTCGTTGTTTTTCTCGGAAGCTCGGTTGATGTTTGCGATGGCGGGTTATCTGGCGGTGGAGTTTACGAACGTGTGACGCCGAGGAGTGCGGACATCTCGGCGTATAGGAAGCCGCGGCCGGGTTTGTAGGGCTGCACCCATTTGCCATCGATGACGAACTGCGGGATGGCGCGTTTGCCGACGTTGCGAAGGACCTCGTCCGCGGCGCCGGGAGTTTTCTCAATGTCTATTTCGCTGAAGGGGATCTTGTGCTCGGAGAGGAAGCGCTTGGCCTCGCGGCAGTCGCGGCACCAGGATGCGGAGTACAGGAGGAGGTCCATAGGCGTTTAGTTTACCTAATGGTCGAGTGCCGGGATGGGATTACTGCTCGTGGTAGTTGCGGATGAGGCCGCCGTCGATGAAGTAGGTGGAGCCGGTGACGTAGGCGCCGTCATCGGACGCGAGGAAGACGGCGACACCGGCGACCTCTTCGGGCTTGCCCATGCGCCCGAGCGGAATGTTTCTGAGGAGAGCGTCGAGCTTGGGTTTGTCCTCGAGCAGGGCGGTGTTGATGGGGGTGACGATGGCTCCGGGGGCTATGTTGTTGACGGTGATGCCGAGCGGTCCGAGTTCGACGGCGAGGTCTCGCATGACCATGCGCATGCCGCCTTTCGAGGCGCAGTAGGTAGAGAAGTTGGGGAACACCATGTCCTCGTGGACGGAGCTGATGTTGATAACGCGACCGGGCTTTTTGGCGTCGACGAGTTTTCGCACGAAGGCCTGGGTGAGGAAGAAGGCGCCCTTGAGGTTGACGTTGAGGACGGCGTCGTAGTCCTGCTCGGTGACGTCAAGAAAGGCGCCGCTCTTCTCGATGCCCGCGTTGTTGACAAGGATGTCGCAGCCGCCGAGTTGCTGCCAGGCTTGGTCGACGAGATTTTGGATTTCAGGGAGCTTGGAGACGTCGGCCTTAACCATGATGGACTTGCCGCCGGCTGCTTCAATTTTGCTGACGGTGGCTTTGGCCGCGTCGACGTGGTCGCGGTAGTCGACCACGAGGTTCGCGCCCTCCTGGGCGAGGCGTTCGGCGATGGCCTGACCGATGCCGGAGCCGGATCCGGTGACGATGGCGGCTTTGCCTGTAAGGCGACCTGACATGAGAACTCCTTGGTGATTTGGATTCGATGCTCAGCAGAGATAGATGCCGGCGGGCGGCTGCTTGTAATCTGAGGGGAGACTCGAGTCTACCGTGGCTCAGCGGCGGGAGCGGAAGAACTTGGTCAGAAGGGCTCCGCATTCTTCGGCCAGGAGGCCTGAGGAGACCTCGACGCGGTGATTCAGTTGGGTGTGGTGAAGGATGTCAATGACGCTGCCGCAGGCGCCTGCTTTGGGATCGGGAGCGGCATAGACAAGGCGAGATACGCGGGCGTGGAGGAGGGCGCCGGCGCACATGGCGCAGGGCTCGAGGGTGCAGAAGAGGGTGGAGCCGGTGAGGCGGTAGTTGGAGAGGGCGAGGCCTGCGGAGCGGAGGGCGACGATTTCGGCATGGGCGGTTGGGTCGGAGGTGCGGAGGACCTGATTGTTGCCGCGGCCGAGGATCTCGCCAGTTGAGGAGACCACGATCGCACCGACGGGCACCTCGCCGGCCTGCTCGGCTGCGTGCGCTTCGGCGATGGCGAGACGGAGGTGGTCTTCATCGCTCAGCATGGCTCAGGCGGGCTCCTGCTGGGTCATGCAGTGGAGGGCACCGAGGCCCCAGATGAGGTCGGTCGAGTGGATGCCGGTGACGGTGCGACCGGGAAAGCAGGACGCGATGGTGTTGAGTGCGTGGCGGTCGTTGGGATCGTTGAAGGTTGGGACGAGGACGAGGTCGTTGGCGATGTAAAAGTTGGCGTAGCTGGCGGGGAGGCGCTGGCCTTCGAAGACGACGGGGGCTGGCATGGGGAGGTGGTGGATGGCGAAGGAGCGGGGCTTGGACCCGTTTCCAGGGCGGTTGCGGGCCTCGTGGAGTCGCTGGAGGTTCTCGGCGAGTGCGAGGTGGTTCTCGTCGGCGGTGTTGGGCTCGACGGCGGTGAGGATGGTGTTGCCCTCCCCGTCTGGGCCGGGGGCGAAGCGGGTGATGTCGTCGACGTGGCCGTGGGTGTCATCTCCGGCGCAGCCGCGGTTGAGCCAGACGACCTGGTCGATGCCGAGGAAGTCTTGGAAGGCTTGTTCGAGTTGCTGCTTGGAGACTCCGGGATTACGCTGCTGGACGTCAGAGAGGAGGCACTCTTCGGTGGTGAGCAGGGTGCCGGCACCGTCCGTGTCGATCGAGCCGCCTTCGAGGACCAGGCGGTGGGGGGTGCCGCCGGGGAGGGTGACCTGGGGCTCGAAGGATGGCATGGCGTAGAGGTCGGCGACGCGAGCGGGGATCCGGTCGTCGTTGAGGTGATTCGGGTACTTGGCCCAGCCGTTGAACTTCCAATTGGTGAGGGCGACTTTGGCCTCAGGATCCTCGATGGCGGCTCTGGCTTGTTTGATAAAGATAGGGCCGGAGTCGCGGAGCCAGACGCGGTCCGTGCGCCAGTGGTGGAAGTGGAGGCGGGCGAGGTTGGCCCCCTGGCGGCGGAGCATGCCGGTGGCGCGCTTCTCCGTGGCGACATCGTTGACGAGAATGTGGACGTCTTCGACCTGCGAGAGGTGGCGGACGATCTCGCAGTAGACCCATGGAATGGGCTGGAACTTGCCGGGCCAGTCCTCTGGGTTGTGGGGCCAGGCGATCCAGGTGGCGGCGTGGGGAGCCCACTCGGCGGGCATGCGGTAGATCTGCTGATGGGGTGTGGTCATGTGGCTGGTAAAGTTTGCCTGGTCCTGCCGGTGCCCCTCCCCCTCCCGGCAAAAGTGGGCAAAGTCTTCGATCGATGATGCTTAAGTCTGGACCTAGTGTTTTACAAAGTCCCTCTCGCGAAAGCGTCAGCAGGTCTGTTTATGTAGCTGCTCTGAATTTTAGGAGCTGCTCTGAGTATAGCGGCGTGGAGAGGTGGGTTGCGCCAAGGCCCTAGCATGTTACGGCGCGCAGCGAGCGGTGCTGCTGCCTACCTGGGACGAGCGTTCTGCGGGAGAGCTCTGACCATGTCGCACCTCCGCTGAAATTGAGGATCACTATAGCGGGCGGCAGTGGGGAAGACTTGCCCGACAAGCGCTGATTGCTTGCCGGGCAAGTCTCATTTTTTACCGGCCATTGTTACCGGCCACGCAGCTTGTTTTCGATCAACTCAGATGGTGAGTTTTGTCATGTAGTCGGCGTCGATCTTGAGGGCCTCGAAAGGAGGGATGTCGAAGGCCTCCTGCTCGACGAAGTAGTGCTTGATCTGACCCTGTTTCGTTGCTTTGAAGATCGCTCCGAAGTCCGTTGTGCCGCGACCAAGCTCTGCCGCGGCTGGGGGAGCGGAGGGGGTGGAGGTTGCGGAGCGTTTGAAGTCCTTGACATGGAGCATGGAGATGCGGTCGGGGAAGCGATGGAGGTAGCTGACCGGATCTCCACCCCCGACGGTGACCCAGCCGCAGTCCATCTCGAAGGTGACGAGGGCTGGGTCGGTGAGGCGAAGGAGATCGTCGTAGGGGACGACGTCGCCTTGCTTGGCGAACTCGGCAACGTGATTGTGGTAGCCGAACTTGAGTCCGGCCGCTTTGACCTTCTCGCCGAATTGGTTGAACTGCTCGGCGTTCCAGTGCCAGTCGTCCATGGAGATGGCATGGGGAGGGCCGCCGCCCGGCGTCCTCGCGGGTGCGGACGGGTCTTTGTGACCCGGGGAGGAGCAGACGATGTAGTCAGCGCCGAGTTCTTTGTGGAAGGCGATGATTTTGTCGAGATCGCGATTGAGCTCCGCCGAGGGGTAGTGCGCGCTGACGCAGTGGAGGTCGGCGGAGGCCATGGCCTGCTTGACGTCCGCAGCGGAGTGGCCGTAGAAGCCGGCGGCCTCGACCTCGCGATAGCCGATGGCCGCGACTTGCTTCAGGGTGCCCTCGTAGTCCTTGGGGAGCAGGTCGCGGACCGAGTATAGCTGCAGGCCGAGGGGGAGATCCCAAGGGGAGGCGAACAGGGATTTGGAGCTCAGGAGAGTGGTGCCGCAAACAGCGGTGGCGGCTCCGGCTTTGAGGAAGTCTCTTCGTGTGTGCCGTGGCATAGGGCCCCGATCTTTTGCTAAATGTTGATGCGGGCCATGGTACCTCGCGCGCGGGCCGGAGTGTCGGACGGCGGCTGGATTAATTGCTGCGGCGCGGTTGGATTCCCCCCTCCGACGCGAATGGTTTAGTCGATAAAGCGACGGGTGATGCCGGTGTAGGCGTCGATGCGGCGGTCGCGGAGGAAGGGCCAGTGCTGGCGGGTGATCTCAATTTCGCGGAGGTCGAGGACGGCGGTGAGGATCTCTTCCTGGTCGTGGGAGGCCTGGGCGAGGACGCGGCCGAAGGGGTCGGCGATGAAGGATCCGCCCCAGAAATCTATACCTGGATCTAGGCCGGGGTTGGGCCCGGCTTTGAAGTCGACGGTCTGGGCTGGGTCTGGATTTGAGATCTCGCCGGTGGTTTGGGGAACGCTGTTTATTTTTCCATCGAGGAGGACATCGCCGAGCTCGTGGCCGACGCGGTTCACAGCGCAGACGAAGACGCCGTTGGCGATGGCGTGGGCTCGCTGGATGGTCTGCCAGGCCGAGTACTGGCGGTCGCCGAACTCGGCGCGTTCGGCGGGATGCCAGCCGATGGCAGTGGGGTAGAAGAGGATTTCGGCGCCGCGGAGAGCGGTCTCGCGGGCGGCCTCGGGGTACCACTGGTCCCAGCAGACGAGGGTGCCGATTTTGCCGACACTGGTAGTTGGAGCCTGGAAGCCGAGGTCGCCGGGGGTGAAGTAAAACTTCTCGTAGAAGAGGGGGTCGTCGGGGATGTGCATCTTGCGGTAGACGGAGGCGATGGAGTCGCGGGTGGAGTCGGGGGTCGGGGCGGCGCCGAGATTTCCATCGAGGGTGACGGCGGTGTTGTGGTAGAGGCCGGGCGCGCGACGCTCAAAGAGGCTGGCGATGAGGACGACTCTTTCTTCGCGAGCGACGGCGGACAGGGCGGCGGTGGAGGGGCCCGGGATGGGTTCGGCGAGCGCGAAGAGGGCGTGGTCCTCGCGCTGGCAGAAGTACTGGGAGCGGAAGAGTTCGGGCAGGCAGATAATTTGGGCGCCGGCGCGGGCGGCTTCGCGGATGCGGACGGCGGCTTTGCGGAGGTTGGCCTCGGGGTCGGCGGCCATGGACATCTGGATAAGGGCGACGCGGAGGAGTTTGACAGAGGGCATGCTGTTCCTTTTTCGCTCGGTAATGCGCGTTGTTGCCGGTAAAGCGCGCGCTTGTCCGATCAGGCTCGCAGGCATGCGAGTTTTGTGGTTTTTGCGAAGGCGAGTATGGCCTTGTCGGAGGTCACGAGGGTCAAGCCCTCTACTCGCGCGGAGCCGACGAGGATACGGTCTGCTGGATCCTTGTGCATGGGGGAGGGAAGATGGACGGACTCGATTGCGATCTCAGGAGAAAGCGGTAGGAGGGTGATGCCGGGCTTGGACAGGGCTTGCTCGGACCAGCGCCCGACCCCTCCTTCGAGATCGACGTAGCCCGCGCGTTCGAGCATGGCGAGCTCCCATATGGAGATGACGGAGATGAACACACCATGGCGTTCCGCGGCTTCGTCGAGGCTGTCCTCGACCTGTGGTCTGAGACTCTGGGTGGAGACCTGGTAGCGCAGCCAGACATGGGTATCGAGGAGGAAGAGCTCCTTACTCACCTGGTCTCGTCCACTCGCGGCTGAGGGTCCATTCGGGGGCGATGGGCGAGACGATGTCGCCGAGTTCGCGCGCGGTACCACGCATAGAACCTCGCAGGCGGGGTGCGGGGGTGTCGGGGAAGGGGATGATCTGGGCTACGGGGACTCCTCGGCGAAGGATGGTGACAGGGACACGCTTCTGCTCGACACGGTCGACCACGGCGGAGAGAGTGGCTTTGACTTTGGCCAGGGGGAGGGATGCTGGGTTCTCTGGTTTGCGCGTGGAGCGGGGTGTGGTGGACATAGTCACCTCGAGATGACTATTGTAGTTTACATCAGGATGAACCAGCGCTTACTAGGAGAGAAGAGAGGCTGCGTGCAGTCCGGGTGATGCGGGTCTCATTCCGCGGTCGAGCGAAAACGGGTTTTTTCTGAGTGGGGAATCTGTTACGTTGAAGTGACAGAGTTGCCGATTCGCCTGTTATTCCCAATCAAGTAGCGGATTTCGGACATCCCGGTGGGATGGCCAAAGCGGTGTACCTAAGACCAGATGAAGGAGTGTCCATGAAAGAGTTTCGCGATTTCCTCGAACTGTCGTATGCAGAGATTGAAGACCTAAACCTCGAAGCGAAGGACAAACGGAAGCAGCGGGTGGCGGCGGACGTGCTGCAGGAGGAGCGGCTGCGATACCTGACGGACACGCGTGGTGTGAAGGCGGTGACGGTTGCGTTCAGCGATCTCGAGGGCCGTCTGCACATGCTGGATTACGACGCGAAGTTTCTGGTGAGAAGCTACGACAATCTCACTTTTGATGGGTCGTCGATTCGCGGGTTTACGGCGCAGAGGGAGAGCGATCTGCGGCTGGGGATCGACTGGAGCGCATTTTACTGGGTGCCGGCGGATATCTTCGGAGCCGGGAAGGTGGTGGTGTTCGGCGAGGTGATCGACAAGAACGGTGGGACGTATGGTGCAGACATTCGCGGGGTGCTGAAGCAGTTTTCGCAGAGGCTGTTCGACGAGCAGGGTCTGACGCTGCATGCGGCGAACGAGATCGAGGGATTTCTGTTTGAGGGGATCGATGCGGAGCGGAACTATCACGAGACGGGCTCGTTCGAATATGTGAATAAAGGCGGCTACTACCACTCGCTGCCGGGCGATCCGCTGCGCGACTTCATCGACGTCGCGGCGGAGGTGCAGAGGGCAATGGGGTTTGAGAACGAGAAGGATCATCCGGAGGTGGCGCCCAGCCAGTTCGAGATTAACTACAGCTATGGCGAGGTGGTCACGGCGGCTGATCAGATTCAACTCTACAAGTTGATTTGCAGGCAGGTGGCGACGCAGATGGGGATGACGGCGAGCTTTCTGCCGAAGCCGGTGGTGGGGGTGAACGGCAGCGGGATGCACACGAATGTTTCGATCACCAAGGACGGGAAGAACCTGTTCTGGGATCCGAATGGGCAGGAGAAGATTTCGAAGATGGCGTGGCAGTTTACGGATCGGATCCTGACGCACGGCAACGATATCTGCCTGCTGCTGAATGCGAGCGTGAATGCCTATCGGCGGCTGGATCCGCACTTTGAGGCGCCGAACCAGATTAAGGCGTCTGCGACGGATCGCGGGTCGATGGTTCGGATCCCGATCGGTAATGAGAAGTCGGCGCGGGTCGAGGTTCGCTCTGTGAGTCCGGATGCCAATCCATACCTGGCGCTGTACTCGATCTTTCGCAGCGGGCTGGAAGGGGAGACGTCGAAGATCAAGAATCTGCGGCAGGCGGAGCGGTATCTGCCGGACAACATCTACTCGGCCATGGAGAATTTCCGCAATGCGGAGTGGACGACGAAGCTGCTGGGCGAGGATGTGAAGGCGCGCTATGCGGACCTGAAGCAAGCATCGGCGGACCGGTGTCCGCGGCTGCTGGGGACGATTGTGAAGGCGCCCGAGGTGCAGTTTCACCACGATGTTTATAACCAGCTGTTGTGGGGGCAATTCTAGGTCGGTAAAATATGGAACCGGCGAAGAGTGTGCCGTTGAGGGCCGGCTACCAAAGCCGGTCCTCTCTGTTTTGGTGTTCGCGCGCGAAACTCCGGTGCGATTGCCAGTGCTTCGAAGGCGATGGTAGCCTTTGTTGACTTCACATCCGAGGAAAAACTTAATGCAGGAAAGCTACAACGGACTGAGCGTGCCCACAGACGGGCAGGGGATCGAGTACAGCGGTGGTAAGTATACGGTTCCAGATCATCCGATCATTCCGTTTATTGAGGGCGATGGAACTGGGCGGGATATCTGGAAGGCTTCGCAGCGGGTATTCGATGCGGCGGTCGAGAAGGCGTATGGCGGCCAGCGCTCGGTGAAGTGGTTCGAAGTGCTGGCGGGCGAGAAGGCGTTTCGGCAGACGCAGAACTGGCTTCCGGATGACACGGTGAAGGCGACGGTCGACTTTCGCGTGTCGATCAAGGGACCGCTGACGACGCCGGTGGGCGGTGGGATCAGGAGCCTGAATGTGGCGCTGCGGCAGCTGATGGATCTGTACCAGTGCATACGGCCGGTGAAGTATTACGCGGGGGTGCCGAGTCCGGTGAAGCATCCGGAGAAGCTGGACGTCGTGATCTTCCGGGAGAATACGGAGGACATATACGCGGGCATCGAGTTCCGCGAGGGCACACCGGAGGCGGCGAAGTTTATCGCGTTCGTGAACGACGACATGCTGAAGGGCGGAAAGAAGAAGATCCGTCTGGACTCGGGCGTGGGGGTGAAGCCGATCTCGATCATGGGGTCGAAGCGGCTGGTGCGGGCGGCGATCGAGTATGCGATTGCGGAGGGCCGAAAGACTGTGACTCTGGTGCACAAGGGCAACATCCAGAAATTTACGGAGGGCGCGTTTCGCGAGTGGGGCTACGAGGTAGCGACGAGCGAATTTCGCGAGCAGACGGTGACGGAGCGGGAGAGCTGGATTCTGGGGAACGTGGAAGAGAATCCGAATCTGACGCCAGAGGAGAATGCGCGTCTGGTGGAGCCGGGAATGGAGTTCGCATCCAAAGAATTTGGCGACGGTGTGATCGCGGAGATTCGAGACGTGATTGCGACCATCGGCCGAAGTCATGGGAATGGTCAATGGAAGAAGAAGATCCTGGTGAACGATCGCATCGCGGACTCGATCTTTCAGCAGATCATAATTCGGCCGAGCGACTACAGCGTTCTGGCCACGACGAACTTAAATGGCGACTACATTTCGGATGCGGCGGCGGCTCAGGTTGGCGGGCTCGGGATTGCACCGGGAGCGAATATTGGCGATGGGTATGCCGTGTTCGAGGCGACGCATGGAACGGCTCCGAAGTACGCGGACAAGGACGTGATCAATCCCGGTTCGGTGATGCTGTCGGGCGTGATGCTGTTCGATTTCATCGGATGGCATGAGGCGGCGCGGATGATTGAGAGTTCGCTCGAGAAGACGATTCAGCAGAAGTTTGTGACGTACGACTTTGAGCGGCAGATGCAGGGCGCGACCAAGGCAAAGACGAGCGAGTTCGCCACGCGCATGATCGAAAACATGGGATCTGCCATCCAGGGATCTGCCATCCAGGGATCTGCCATCCAGGGATCTGCCATGCAGGGATCTGCCATCCAGGCGTAGGCGCGCTCTCGCGCGCGAGAGATCCAGAGACAGCGACAAGGACAGAAGAGGAGATGAGATGCGGAAGAAGGTAACGATTGTTGGGGCGGGGAATGTGGGGGCTACGGCGGCGCATTGGATTGCGGCGAAGGAGCTGGCGGATGTGGTGCTGCTGGATGTCATGGAGGGTGTGCCGCAGGGCAAGGCTCTGGATCTGCTGGAAGCGATGCCGATCGAGAAGCGTGACTGCTCGATTATCGGGACGAACGATTATGCGGACACGAAGGACTCGGATGTTGTGGTGATCACGGCTGGAATTGCGCGGAAGCCGGGAATGAGCCGCGACGACCTGCTGAATACAAATTACAAGATCATGTCGGATGTGGTGGCGAAGGCGGTGGCGGCGTCTCCGAACAGCATTTTGATTATTGTTTCGAATCCGCTCGATGCGATGGCGCAGACGGCGTTCCGACAGGCGGGATTTCCGCGGGAGCGCGTGATCGGGATGGCGGGAGTTCTGGATTCGGCGCGGTTCCGGACGTTTATCGCGGAAGAGCTCAAGGTGTCGGTCGAGAATGTAACTGCTTTTGTTCTCGGCGGACATGGCGACACGATGGTTCCGCTGTCACGCTATTCGACCGTTGCCGGAATTCCCATCACAGAGCTGATAGCTCCGGAGAGGGTCAAGGAACTGGAGGCCCGGACTGCGAATGGAGGGGCGGAGATCGTGAAGCATTTGAAGACGGGATCGGCCTATTACGCTCCATCGGCGGCTGCGGTGGAGATGGTCGAGGCGATCCTGAAGGATAAGAAGAAGATTCTGCCGTGCGCTGCCTATCTGCAGGGCGAGTACGGAATCTCTGGGCTGTATGTGGGGGTGCCGTGCAAGCTGGGGGCGAAGGGGCTTGAGCAGATTATCGAGATCAAGCTGACGGCTGAGGAGCAGGCGGCTCTGCAAAAGAGCGCCGATGCGGTGAAGGAGCTGTGCAGCGTGATCGGCGTAGCTTAGCGGACTTGCTTTGGAGAGAGGAGCCCGCCGAGCGCGGGCTTTTCCCTTGCGTGTGGATGCAATTGGAGAGGTGGCTTACTGGATGGCGTGGGCGTCGAAGACGTAGATAGGCACGTTCTTCCGGTGGAAGGTCGCGAGGGGAGGAGAGCAGATGACGCCCTGGGAGACGGGGGAGTGGGGACCGGCCTGACCCGGCTCGCGGAGGGGAAGGCAGCTGCCCGGCGAATGCGAGGAGAGGGTGACGTAGTAGCGGACGCCGTAGTCTTCCATGATCTGACGCAAGGGCTCGCGACGCTTGAGTTTCTGGAGGTAGTCTGCGTCCATGACGAGGCCTTCGAGCTGGATGAGGGGTTGCGACGAGAGGTATCCGGTGACGCCGGCCTGGTCTCCCATGGCGTACGTTCCGGGGTGCGCGTCCATGTAGGTGGCGAGCTGTCGAGAGGAGGTGTAGATGGCGACTGAATTGGGAGAGAAGACGCTGTAGGCGCCGATGTAAAGGATGTAGGCGATGGAGAGCGCGACGCCGATGACTTGCAGCGATTGGCGGGCGGGAGTGTGGTTTAGGCTGGGTGTCCTGATGAGAAGAACGATGGCCGCTACTGACGAGAAGACGAAGGAGTAGAAGTACCACGGCCAAAGGGGCCAGTCGCTGAGGATGGAGAGTACGAGAATTTGCAGGATGGGGAAGATGAGCGCGGGCAGAAGGACGGCTGCATGACTCTTTGAGAGCGTGCGCGGGGAGCGGGCTATGAGGACGAGGCCGGCGGCGAGGAGAAGAAGGCAGGGCGGCATGAAGATGATCTTCAGGCGGTCGAAGGGAAGGATGAGTCCGAGGATGCTGGAGGCGGAGGGGAGAAGGTTGGTCTTCATCTGCTTCGCAAGGCCTGAGACGGGGGCCAACACGTGGAAGAACCGGTAGTTAACCACGAGATAGAGATACATCGGAGAGAGGCCGAGAAGCAGGGTAAGGACCGGTCGTGGCGACTTGTAGAGTTTGTGGCTCCAGAAGACGGAGAGGAGGAGGGTGGAGACGAGGAGGATGGCATCGAGGCGGGCGAGTATGGTGAGGCTGCCGAGGATGGCGAGCCAGAAGATTCGGCGTGGTGGCGCGGTGTCGCTGAGATCGAGCAGGAGGCGGATGAGCCAAAGGCCGAGGGGCAGGGCCAGCGTCACCTCCATGCCGTAGCGAAGAAGAAGGAGGGCCTGCATGGAGACGATGAAGGTGGCGATGGTGCGAAGGGCTTTTGGGATCTGGAGGGTGCGGAAGATCTGCCCGATGAGGAGGTAACAGAGCAGGACCGAGGCCAGGGTGAGGGTCTGCAGGGCGAGAAAGAAGGCTACGCCGTGCAGGCGCCAGCGGAGCAGGGCGAGGGTGAGCAGCCAGAGAGGATGGTAGCCGTTGGTGAGGTGGATGTTGTCGAAGCTGCTGATGCGGTGGAGGGCGAGGTTTTCAGCGACTTTGAGGTAATAGAAGAAGTCGTCCTGATAAAAGCCGAGCAGGAGACCGTGATGGAAAAACCGGGAGAAGAGGGCCGCCACGCTGGCGATGAAGAATATTGTGCGACCGGCGAGCGCTGGCGGACACCTCTGCTTCAGGGATGTCAGCATGGGCTAGCTGACGCGTTCGATGGTGACGCTCTCGAGAGTAACGGGGGTCTTGGGACGGTCGCTTCCGTCGCGTGGGAGTTTGCTGATCTTTTCGGCGACATCGTAGCCTTCGACGACCTCACCGAAGATGGTGTGCTTGCCGGTAAGCCAGCTGGTGTCGGCTACGGTGATGAACAACTGGGAGCCGTTCGTGTTGGGGCCGGAGTTAGCCATGGCAAGCTTGCCCTTGCCCTGGAAAGTGTGCTTTGAGCCCTTGGTCTCGTCGGCGAACTTGTAGCCGGGGCCGCCCATGCCGGTGCCTTCGGGGTCTCCGGCCTGAATCATGAATTGCGGAATGACGCGGTGGAAGATGGTTCCGTCGTAAAGCTTGTTTCCCTTTTTCGAGCGGGAGTTCCACTCCTTTGTGCCTTCCGCCAAACCGATGAAGTTCTTTACGGTTTCGGGTGCGTCCTGCTCGAAGAGTTCGCAGACGATGGTGCCTTCAGAGGTTTTGAAGGTGGCGTAGGTTCCTGGTTTATTTGGCATGGTTTTCTGTTCTCCTGTGCTGTGTTGAAGAAGTGTGAGCGGGTCGGCGGGCGGCGCTGGGTGCGTGGCGTGCTATCGAGGTGCGCCTGTTGGGGAGGCCGGTGCCGCTGGGGGTGCCGAGGGCGCGGGTGCCGGCGGCATGGGCTGACCTTCGCGAACGATCGTGATTTTACTGATGACGACGGGAGTGACTGGCTTGTCGCTCGGATCACGCTCGACACGTGCGATCGAGGCGACGATAAGGACGGAGTGGGCGTCGCACTGGCCGAAGACGGTGTGCTTGCCATTGAGTTGGGGGACGGGGGCTTCAGTGATAAAGAACTGGCTGCCGTTGGTTGCCGGGCCGGAGTTTGCCATGGCAAGACGTCCAGGTACATCGAAGGCGAGGGATGGGTCGAACTCATCCTCGAAGAAGTAGCCCGGGTCGCCGGTTCCGTTGCCTGCGCGATCGCCGCCCTGAATCATGAAGTCGGGGATGACACGGTGAAAGGTGGTGCCGTTGTAGAACGGCTGTCCGTGAACCTTCTTGAGAGTGAGCGGATCGGTCCAGTCCTTGGTGCCGCTGGCGAGGCCGACGAAGTTGGCTACGGTGATGGGGGCCTGCTTGTCATAGAGCTTGCAGGTAAGGCGACCGATGGTGGTGTCGATGACGGCGGTGGGCCCGGTGGGAACGACTGGCGGCTGAACCTGCGCGGAGGTGCTGGGCGAGTCGGGGAGATCGGCGGTTGGGGGTTGAGAGGTGGTGGTCTGAGGGGTCGCGAGCGAAGTTGGGGGCGACTGGTTTGAGGGCGACGGGGCTTGAGGCGACTGAGTTTGGGGTGGCTGGGATCGGGGTGCGGCCTGGGGCTGCGACGGAGTCGCGGTTGGCGGAGCCTGGGCCAGTAGCGGAGAGCTGAGAAGGAAGACGAGAAGCGAACGCAGGATCATGCGAAGAGATAGCTCCAGGTGCAAGTGTACGCAGGAGCATGGGCTCGGGCAAAGCGCGGTCTAGCTTGGCGTGCATTCCGGGCCGGGGAAGGTGTGTGATGTCAGGCGATGCAGAGCAGTGCGAATCAGACGGAAGTGGGAAGTGCGATCAGATGAGGGGACGGAGGAGGCTGCGCATGAGTTCGAGGGAGCCGCCATAGACGACGTGCGCTGCCCAGTGTTGCAGGTGGTCGGTGGGGGCTGTCTCCGTCGGTGGAGGGGCGAGCCGGAGAGCGGGGACGGCAATCTCATCCGCGACAAGGAAGAGCATGGTCCCAAAGGCGGTTCCGCCACCCGAGGAGATCTCGGGGAGGAACTCCGCGCTAACGCCGTAGGCGACGCCCATCAGGGTTCCGAAGCTGTAGTGGACGGCCTGTCCTGCCTGCTTTTTGCTCTCTGGCGGGATCTGCTTTCCGGCGGCTTCGGCCAGGTTGCGGGCGACTTTTTCTGTTGAGCCTTCCCCATGCGCTGCCTCTTGCTCCTGCTGTGCCTGCTCGTGGGCGATCTGCCAGGGCGACTCTCCGTCTGCGAGTTTCTTCTGTTTTTCGATGGCCTTCTGGCTGCTGGAAGAGAGCTTCTGGAACTGATCCATGATGAGGGTGGCGGTGATGCCGGCGGCCGCGCCGACGAGCAGACCTCGGAGCAGTGATGGTTTCCGTTTTGTCATGGTGACGAGTATCCTCGACAGCTTGGATGCAGCTTTACCGACCGGACGGATTTCCGGCATCGAAGTTCCTAAGGAGATTACGAGATGGCGAAGTTTGCGGTGTATGTTCCGTTGAAAGCAAAGCCGGGGAAAGAGAGTGAGATCGAAGCGTTCCTGAAGCAGGGAGCAGAGATGGCGGCCAATGAGAGCGGCACAATTTCGTGGTTTGGGCTCAAAGAAGGCGAGGGCCGGTATGCGGTATTTGATACGTTCGACGATGAGCAGGGACGGGATG
>JAABVA010001270.1_pt1 | contig 27540 bp, 27 predicted proteins | sample 5560331 | NCBI WGS metagenome assembly JAABVA01 (sample SAMN12812661, study PRJNA571458) | rock metagenome | isolation source: Antarctica rocks | place: Antarctica: Victoria Land, Mt New Zealand sud | collected 2016-01-07 | reverse complement strand
AGGGGAAGGGCCCGCCCATGCAGGGGCACGGCGATGCGCAACACCGGATAGCGCATCCGCTGGCTGGTGGGCAAGGTGACATCCCACATCGTCCAGTCGATGGCGAGGCCGAGCCAACGACTCGGCGCGAGGGTGGCGAGGGTGTGCGGGATCATCGCCGTCTGCACGGCGAGGGGATCGAGGCGGGGGTTGTCGAGGAAACGCCAGAGCCGCTTGAGGCGATGCAGCAGATCATGTTTGGGATGCATGACGCGGCGCGCCGTCGGCGTCGGAAAGGCCCGCGCGAGGGCAGAGAGGCAGCAGGTGCGTTTGGCGAGGATCGCACTGACCAGGAGGGCGAGGTTGGTGGCCTGGGTAGGCGCGAGGGTGGGCAGGGCAGTCTTGATCGCAATGAGGATACGGGGATACCATGGCATGGCAAAGCCTCCTACGGCGAAAGGTCGGTCCATCGCCCGGAGGCTTTGCGCTTCAACTTGTTGGTGGGTATGCGTCAGACCCATACACCCCCTTGACAAACGTCTGAAATCATAGATAATAGATTATCAGTCATTGAGACAGGTGAGTGTGTTTCGCATGAGAGGTGCCGTTTGGATTTACGTACCCGCCCCGTCGTGCGCCGTGTCTTTCGCGAAGATGTCAAAGAGTATTTGATCGGTGCAATCCTCAGTGGACGGCTCAAGCCCGACGAGCGGATCGTGGAGACGCACATCGCCCAGGAACTTGGCATCAGTCAAGGGCCGGTTCGCGAAGCGTTGCGTGACCTCGATCTCTTCGGCTTCGTCGTCTGCGAGCCCTTCCGCGGCGCACGCGTCCGACAGCTTTCGCACGCGGACCTCGTCGGCATCTATCCGATCCGTGCCGCGCTCGAAGGTGTTGCGGCGCGCTTCGCGGCACAACGCACAGATGCTCCATTCATCGCGCGGCTGGAGGCTCTCTTCGCGCACTTGCGGCGCATGGCTGACATCGACGATCGACAGGCATACATGAAGGCGGACAATGCGCTCCATGAAGCGATTGTGGAACACTCCGGCAACGATTGGCTTCAGCGGTTCTGGCAGAGCCTAAATCTTCCCATGACGACGCTGATCTCGGTGAATATGAGCAACCGCTCACTGCCCGAACTCGCGGATCGCCACGAAGCATTGGTGGCAGCACTCTCCGTGGGGGACGCGCCCGCTGCGGAAGCGGCGATGCGTCAGCACATCGAAGAAATTGGTGAATGGGTGCTCACCGCGCTGGAAGCGCAAAACGAGTGGTCGATAGATCAGTCCGCTCTCGGAGCGCTGGCGGAGGTTCGACGTTGAGCGCTCGTCATATCGGCGACATGTAGAAGGAGGCCACGGCGAGAGGGGGACGCGCATACGGGATGGTGAACGGCGTGAATGTGATCGGTCGCCGAGGTAGTGAAGGTGACGAAAGAGGAGACGGGTTATGCGACAGGGGACGCGATTGAATCGACGGCACTTCCTCGCGGGTATCGCGGCAACGGCAGGCGCGGCAATCCTCGCTGCATGCGGTGGTGGGAGCGCAACGACCGCCCCGGCGACGAGCGGAAATGCCCCCGCCGCATCAACGACTGGCGGGAGCGGGACGACCACCCCAGCGACAGCGAGTAAGGACAAAATCAAGCTCAGCATCGCGGTGAACAACTCATCACCCGCCGAAGTCACCTTGATGCAGAAAGCGGTCGATCTCTACAAGACCGACCATCCGAATGCCGACATCTCGGTCCTCGGCTATGATCCGACGACCTACGACCAGAAACTCCTCACCGATGTATCGGGCGGGACGCTCCCGGACATCTTCTCCGTTAGTGATGTCTTCAATAAGCCGTTCTTTCAGAATGGCCTCATCGCCGATCTGAAACCGCTCGCGGCGAAGACAGGGTTCAAGCTCGACGACTTCGACCCGCAGTTCCTCGGCCTCGCCGACTACCAGGGCAAGATTGGTTTCCTGCCGCGCGCCGCCGATGTCGTCGTTCTTTACTACAACAAGCGGATGTTCGACGAGGGTGGGATGAAATATCCCGACACGAACTGGACCATGCAGGACTTTATGGGGGCCGCAGAGAAATTGACAAAGAAGGCCTCCGATGGCACCGTCTCGCAGTACGGCTTCACGTCGAACTACACGACGTGGTCAATCTGGGTCCCGATGGTGGTCGCGGAAGGTGGCACGATCCTTTCGGAGGACAACAAGAAAGCGACCTTCGATTCACCCGAGGGGATCCGCGCATGGAACTACATCTTCACCGGCGTGAAGAATAATTGGTTCGCGCCACCATCCGTACAGAGCACGATGGGTGGACCAAATGTCCCGTTCTTCAACAGCAAAGCGGCGATGGTGTTCAGCGTTCGCGCGCTCACGCCGAACGTCCGTGCGCAACTAAAGGATGACTGGGATGTGCAGCTCGTCCCGAAGGGGACAGTGGATCGGAAGTCCGGGATGGGGACGACGGGATACGGCATCTCCGGCAAGACAAAGACCCCGGACGCCGCGTGGGATTTCATGCAATTCCTGTTCACGAAAGGGCTGCAGGTCTTCATGCAGTCGTACCTCGTCGTGCCGCCGATCAAGACATTCTACAACGATCCCGCGTGGCGGAATCTCCCACCGCCCCCGGCGAACAACGGTATCTTCGTGAGCGCGACACAGACCGCGATGTTGCCGCCGCCGCTCCCGTTCTACAGCACAGGGCCATTCAAGCAGGCGATGACGGACGGCTTGGACGCGGTGACATTAGGGAAGATGACTCCCGATCAGGCGGTCAAGCAGATGGCCACACAGGCCACCGCCTCGCTCCAGTCGTAGAGATCGGGGACTGGCATCGCCCGCCAGTCCCCCGAGTACATCTTGCCGTGTGTTCGAACGTGCGGCTGCGCGGCACACCGTACAGATTGGGGGGATGAATCGTGCAAACGGATGTATCACTCCAAGGGAGGGTCGCAGTCAGTCAGGGAGCGCGGCGCGCAAAGAAACGCCAGTACCGCGATTGGCCGTGGGTGCTGCTGTTCCTCGGGCCGAATTTCATCCTCTTCGTCGCGTTCCTGGCGTTCCCCGTCTTTTACGGCTTGTATATGAGCTTCTTCAAGTGGAATATCATCGGGACGCCCCACTTCATCGGCCTTGATAACTACGCGCACTTTTTTCACGATCCCTTGACGCCACGTCTCGCCAAGAACTCCGCCTATTATCTGGCCGGCACGGTCGCTCCGATCATCATTCTTTCGCTGTTGACCGCTACCCTGCTCAACGCGGTGACACGTTTCACCTCCTTTTGGCGTGGCCTCTTCTTCCTCCCCCTCGTCACTTCGCCGGTCGCGGCGGCAGCTGTCTGGCGCTGGATGTACGCGAAAGACAACGGGCTTGTGAACTATGTCGTAACCCGCTTTGGCGTTACGCCACATGACTGGCTCTACAACACGACCTGGGCAATGCCGGCGTTGATCGTCGTGACGGTCTGGCTGGCGCTCCCGTTCAATACCATCTTGTATCTCGCGGGCCTCCAAGAGATCCCCAAGGAGCTCTACGAGGCGGCATCAATTGATGGCGCATCCGGTTGGCAGCAGTTCCGCCGGATCACGATCCCGCTTCTGACGCCGACAACATTCTTCGTGTTCCTCATCACCGTCATTAGCGTCCTGTTTGGGTCCTTCGACATCGTGAACGTCATGACTCAGGGTGGCCCTTTGAACGCGACTAACACCTTCATCTATACCATCTATCAGAACGCGTTCCAGTTCTTCCAATTCGGCTACGCCTCCGCGCAGGCATATCTCCTCTTCGTGGTGGTCTTCGTCTTCACGCTCGCGAACTGGCGCGTCCAGAAAAAGTGGGTACACTACTAATGTTCGGCCGTATGACCCGCAATCCCCTGATCACCGCGCTGCTCCTGGCGATCCTGATCGGCGCCGCCCTGATTAACCTCGTCCCCTTCCTGTGGATGGTCTCGACGTCGCTCAAGCCTCTGTCGAAGGTCTTTGCGTACCCCCCGGAGTGGATCCCGCATCCGATCAAATGGAGCAACTACCCCAACGCGATCCGCATCGTCAACGGTCGCGTCTTCTTGAACTCGGCGATTGTCACATGCGGCATTGTCCTCCTCCAAGGCCTCGTGACGACCATGGGCGGATTCGCGTTCGCGCGCCTCCGCTTCCCGTTCCGGGATCAGCTCTTTCTCCTCTACCTTGGCACGTTGCTGATTCCCGCCCAGGTCACGCTCATCCCCGCCTACATCGTGATCGTCCATCTCCATTGGGTGAACACCTATCAGGGGATTATCATCCCGACCGTCGCGCATGGCGCGTTCGGCACCTTCCTCTTCCGTCAATTCTTCCTGCGCATCCCGGACGAATACTACGAGGCCGCACGTCTCGATGGTGCGAACTATTGGCAGCAATTCTGGACGCTGACGCTCCCGCTCAGCCGTCCCGTCCTCAGCGCGTACGGCATCATCACCTTCCTCAATGCCTGGAAACTCTACCTCTGGCCACTTATCGTCGTCCGTTCTCCGCAGATGAAGGTCGTGCCGATGGCGATCGCCGAACTGAGCGGCACGGCGGGGGAGGATCGTGCCGTCATGATGGCGGCCGTCGCCCTCTCGATTTTGCCGCTCCTCCTCCTGTGGATTGTGGCCCAGAAATGGATCATTCAGGGGATCGCGTCGACCGGGCTGAAGGGATGATTGATCGGGAGGGAGCGATGCATCGCTGCTGTTCCGTACGTTGCGAGCGGAAGCGAAGAGACATGCGATTAGAGCATCTCTTTAGTTTTGGGAGGTTTACCATGCAACGAGAGACACGCTTGAATCGCCGTCATTTCCTCGCTGGCATCGCCGCGACTGCGGGGACGGCGATTCTTGCCGCATGTGGCGGTGGGGTGGATACGAGCACACCGACACCCCTGTCCGCGACGAGCGTCCCGCAGGCGGCTACTGGGAGTGGCAGCATCACGACGGCGGGAGGTACCACAGCGACGGGCAGCAGCGCAAGCGGGAGTGCCGGTGCCGCGACCGCCATCCCGAAACCGTCGGGTAACTTCGATTTCGCGCCCGCGCTCAAGAAAGGCGTGACGCTGCGCTACCAAACCTTCTGGACCCAATTCCTCATCGATACATTGAAGCAATCCGTGGCGGACTTCACGCAGCGCACGGGCATTAACGTCAACATCGAATCGTTCGCGGGATCGGCCGATTATCGCCAGAATCTGGCGACGACGATGGCGGCAGGAACGGCGGCGGATGTCTTCATCGCCGATGATTATAATATGGTCAAGTACTTTGACGCGGGTCTGGTCCTCGATCTCACTGACCGCGTGAAGGCGGATGGGATTGACCTCAATAAAGACTACGGCCTGATTGGAATTGAGCAATATTGCGGCAAGACGTACATGCTGCCGTTCGATCTCAGCCCGCATGCGTGGTACTACAACAAGACGATGCTCAAGGAGGTGGGGGCGAAGGATCCGTGGGATGACCTCAACGGGCAATGGACCTTCGATGACTTTCGCGAGATCGCACTGAAAGTGACCCAGACAGGTGGAGGCAAGCGCTGGGGTGCGCAATTGGATCCCCAAATCCAGTATCAGTGGCAACCGATCATCGACACCTACGGTGGTGCGGTAACCGACTTCAAGGCGAATCCGCCGAAGTACGCGATCGATCAGCCGAAATCCATCGAAGCAATCACGATGATCGTCAAGTGGTATCGGGATGACAAGATCATCCTGCCGCCCGACCAGAGCAAGGCCTTCACCGATCAGGGGATTACGTCGCCCTTCGCCTCCAAACTCGTCGGCTTTATGGAGAAGAGCAGCACGCAACAAACCCTGTACCTCACGCAGAACGTCAAGGACTTCGCGTGGGACATCGCGCCGCCGCTGCGGAAGACGAAGGATGTCACACCGATCGGCCATGCGGATGGCGATCCCACGGCGGTTTTCGCGAAGACGAAGTACCCCGACGAGGCATATGCATTCGCCAAACACCTCGCCGGTCCCGTCACCCAGGAAATCTTTGCGAGAACCCAACTAGTCATGCCGGCGCTCAAGGCAGCGGGCACTAGTGACGCCTACCTCAAGGCGCCGCCCAAACATATGCGGGTCTTTCCCGACATCCTCCATTCATACCGCACGTCGTTCTGGCACGGCAACGGTCTGGAAGTGAACACGGACTTCAACAACTTTGCGGAGGAACTCGTCCTCGGCACCAAGCAGCCGAGCGACGCGACTGCGGTCACCAAGGCGGAGAACGCCAAGATTAGCCTTGGTAGTTGCGTCCCTTCGTACGTTGGTTCCTGACCGCCTCGCATCTTGACGTTCAGTATGTCTTCCTCCACTCCCGCGCGCTGGGAGCGGAGGACAGGAGGAACCCATGGTAGTACGAGCAGCGCCGACTGCTCTCATCCAAGCGCAGCAAGAGAAGCGACATCGGACGTTGGGTGAGCGCCTCCGCCGCAATCTGCCTGGCTATCTCTTCATTGCGCCCTGGCTGTTCGGCTTCTTCGTCTTCACCTTCGGTCCCTTCCTCTGGTCGCTCTATCTCTCCTTCACCGATTGGCGCATCCTCGGTACGCCGCAGTGGGTGGGACTCGACAACTACCGCACGCTCATCGCCCATGACCCGCTTTTCCGCATCACGCTGAAGAACACCGTCTATTACGGCGTCTTCCATGTGATCGGTGTCAACCTCATTTCGCTCGCCCTCGCGCAGTTGCTCAATCAGAAGCTGCGCGGCTTCCCGCTCTTCCGCACGCTCTTCTACCTGCCCACAGTCACGAGCGGCGTCGCCACCGCGCTGGTCTTCTCGCTAATGTTCAATGGCAACACCGGCATCATCAACGCCTTTCTGAACATTTTCGGCATCCATGGGCCAAACTGGCTCTTCAGTGCGCAGTGGACGATGCCGGCCCTCATTCTGATGAGTCTCTGGGATATCGGCACGCCGATGATTATCTACCTGGCCGCCCTGCAAAACGTGCCGGCCGGCCTGACCGAGGCGGCGCTAATCGACGGCGCCGGGCGCTGGCAGCGCTTCCGCTCGGTGATCCTGCCGCTCATCTCCCCGGCGATCTTCTTCAACGTGATCGTCGGCATCATCGGCGCCTTCAAGGTCTTCACCCCCGCAAAAGTGATTACCAATGGCGGCCCGGCCAATCACACGCTCTTCTATGTCCTCTATCTCTACCGGCAGGCGTTCGAGAACCTGCGCATGGGCTACGCCTCCGCGCTCGGCTGGATCCTCTTTCTGATCATTTTCGCCTTCTCCGCAGTGCAATTGGTCATCTCCCGTCGCTGGGTCTATTACGAATCGGGGGATGGCGTATGAGCAGCACGAGGGCCGATGCGTTGACCCGGTCCGACGCGCACGCGAAGCGCACGCGCGTACCGCTCAGCAAGATCCTGCTCTACGCCATGACGATCGCCTTCGGCTTCCTCTTCGCTCTGCCCTTCCTCTGGATGCTTAGTACCGCCTTCAAGTCGCGCGCGGAACTGAACCTCTTCCCACCGAGCATCACGCCGATCCACTGGACACCGTCGAACTTCGCCAAAATCTGGAGCGTCCAGCCGTTCGCGCGTTTCCTGATCAACAGCGGCCTGTACGCGGGCGGCGCGGTAATTGGCACAGTGCTCTCCAGCACACTCGTGGCCTACGGGTTCGCGCGGCTGCAGTTCTGGGGGCGCAATTTCTGGTTCGTGGTGCTCCTCGCAACGCTGATGCTGCCGAGCCAGGTGCTCTTCATCCCGCAGTACATCCTCTTCCGCGATCTTGGCTGGCTGAACTCGCTCAAGCCGCTCGTCGTCCCGACCTTCTTCGGCAACCCGTTCTACATCTTCCTGATCCGACAGTTCCTGCGCACGCTGCCGCGATCGCTCGATGAGGCGGCGCTCTTGGACGGGGCGAACCAGTGGCAGATCTTCACCCGGATCATCCTGCCGCTCTGTCGCCCGATCCTCGTCACGGTGGCGGCGTTCACGTTTGTCGCCCATTGGAACGACTACCTTGGCCCGCTGATCTATCTGCGGGATCCGAGTCGCATGACGGCGGCGGTAGGGATTCTGCTGTTTCGGGGCGATCAGGAGACGCTGGTCTCGTGGGTGATGGCGGCAGCGGTGATCACGGTGATTCCGGTGGTGCTAGTCTTCCTCTGGACGCAGAAGTACTACGTGCAGGGTATCGCCACGACCGGTGGTAAGGAGTGAGATGGATAAGGAGGGATTGGTGAACGAACATCGCGTATCGCTTCATTTTGCCTATAGCACGATCAACTGGGGTGCGATGTGCGATCTCCCGGCCGCGCTCGCGGAGATCCGTCAGACAGGGTGGGGAGCAGTTGAACTCTTCGGTCATTCGCTCGATTGGCTCGGACCGCCTTCTGTGCTCGCGGAGTCTCTCGATGGTTTGCGTGTCGCGACGTTGTTTGGTTCTATCGCTCTGCCCGTTGATGAAAGGCAGCGCACCACGCATAAGCGGCGGATTGACTACGCAGCTCAGTTCGATGTCGCCGCATACGGGTTGGTTGGTGGCCAACGACTCCGCTATCGACCGCCGACTACAGCGGAATACGCCGAACTCTCCGCATTTCTCGAGGAACTAGCGGTCTACGGGGCGGCCAAAGGCGTGATGGTTTCTTACCACCCGCACACGGGCTGCACCGTCGAGACCGCAGAGGAGATCGCCTTCCTGCTCCAGGGAACCGCGGCGCTCAGACTCTGTCTCGATGCGTCCCACATCGCGCTCGTCGATGAGGATCCAATAGCCACCTTCCATCGCTTCTGGGACCGCATCGGCTACATCCACCTGAAGGACTGGGCGCGGGGTAAATTCGTCGAACTCGGCCAGGGAACGGTCGGGATCGACTTCGCCGCAATTCTCTGCGACCTCGACGCGCGGCAATTCGCGGGCTGGGTGGTGATCGAGAACAGCCGCAGTGATGTCTCTCCGGCGACCAGCGCACGCATCAATGCCGACTATCTCACCGGGCTTGGCTACCGCATTCGATAGGGGGACCTGTATGGCACTAACCGTTGCGCTTTTTGGCTGCGGTGGCATGGGACGCCGACACATCGTTGGGTTTCGGAAATTGAAGGAGATTGGCCGAGAAGATATCGACTTGGTGGCCGTCTGTGACATTGATCGCGCGAATGCGGAACTGGCGCGCGACCGGGCGATCGAACTGCTCGGCACGGAGCCGCAAATCTTCGCGTCGTTCGGCGAGTTGCGGCGGGCGATGCCCGAACTCGACGCGATGATCGTGACGACCCCACCCCATCTCCACGCCGTAATCGGCGTCGAGGCGCTCGAGGCAGGCGTGCATGTGATGGTGGAGAAGCCCATCGCGCTCACCGTCCGGCAAAGCCTGCAACTGATTGAGGCCGCTGAACGGACCGGCCGGAAACTCGCTGTGGCGGAGAACTACCGACGCGATCCGATCAATCGACTAGCGAAATCAATTATCGATTCAGGCGTTCTCGGACGTGTTTTCCTCGGGATGCAATCCTCGTCAGGATCAGGCGAACGAGTCATCATCACACCGTGGCGTCATCAGCGGCAGTCCGGCGGCATCATCGTGGACATGGGTATCCATTATACGGACCTCCTCGAATACTTTCTTGGGCCCATCGATCAGGTTATCGGGATGAGTGGCCAAGTCGACAGTCAGCGACGCGACGTGACCGGTATGTGGCACCCGGTCGACGCGGAGGATCTCTCGGTCGGCGTCGCCCGTTTCCGGAGCGGCGCGCTCGCGAACTGGATGCTAAATCTTGCCGGGCGCGGCGAACCGCACTTCACGCGCGTCTTCTATGGCATGAAGGGGTCGCTCTCCGTTCCCCGCGATCGCTCGGGGCGTCCGCTCGCGCTGACCCTCCGTCAAGAGGGAAAGGATGTGCTACTACCGGAGACCGAGCACCTTGCGCTCGTCCCCGACTTCGCGCTCGACGCGACGACCGCAGCACTCTTCGGGGGAAATCGGCTCTCGTCCTACACCATGGAATTCGCCGACATTGATGCGAATCTACTGGCGATTGAGCTGGCTGATTTCGCCGACGCGATTGTCACCGGTCGCATGCCAGAGGTCACGGGACGTGAAGGTCTCCGGGCGCTCGCGGTGGTGTACGGCTTTCTCGAGTCCGAGCGATCGGGCGGTACAATCTTCATCGACCGCTTGATGCGCGGTGAAGAATCGTCCTACCTGAGCGAAATCGATACATCGAAAGTGGGGGGCTGATGGTTGCCTGGGCCGGCACCCTCGACTTCGGCGTGGTCCATCCGCTCGCCTTCTTGGAGTGCCGGGAAGGCGGCGGGCCAATGCTGGAAACGTTGCAAACGATCGTCGACGACGAGACCTTCGGGGCGGTGGAGATCGCCCCAATCCCGGACCGCGTGTTGCGGGCGCAGGTTCGCGCGCTGCTACAGCAGGCCGCACTTCAGGTGGTCTATCTACCGATCCTCCCGATTATCTTCGCGGACCTCGGGGTCGGCAGCCTCGACGACGCCCGACGACGGGACGCGATCGGTTGCCTGCAGGAATTGATCGACCAGGCAATCGAGTTCGACGCACCGCTCGCAATGGTGACGGGCCCGCGAGATCCCGGCTCCGCGCTCCGGGGAGCCGTCACTGAGCGTCTGGCGGCAGATTTCCGGGAACTGTGCGACTACGCGGATCATCGGGCGCGTAGACGGCGGCTGCATCTCACCTTCGAACACTTTGACCGTGAGGTCGAGAAGAAGCGCATGGTCGGGCCGACGACGGAAGCTGTCGCGCTCGCCGAAGCGGTTGATCGCTCGAACTTCGGCCTGACCGTCGATCTCAGCCATCTGCCGCTCCTCGGTGAGTCGTCTGCGGACGCCATTCGCATTGCCGCGCCGCATCTCATCCACGCCCACATCGGCAACTGCGTGGCGGACAACCCCGCGATCCCCTTCTTCGGCGACTTCCATCCGCGCTTTGGCCATCCGGAAGGCCGAAACGACGTGCCAGAAGTTATCGAATTCCTCCGCGCATTGCAGGGAGCCGACTTTTTCACGCGGGCGGGCGCGCGGCTGGATGCGACGCCGATCCTCTCGATGGAAAGCCGGCCGAATCAGCTGGACCACGAGAGCAGTGCCACGATTATTGCCAATGGCAAGCGGACGTTTCTCCGCGCGTGGGCGTGTGCCTCACGTAAGGAGACACGAGACGGGAATGTTCACGGGATGGTATAGGACTGGCGTCCAGCCACAGTGTTTGTAGGGAGCGTGGGCAATGTGTCGTGTTCGCCACGGGACGCGCTGATTGGGCTACACAATATTCACAGGAGGTTTGGTGTGATTGTTCTCGTTGCGAAGTACCACGTGAAGCCCGGTAGTGGTGATATGATCCAGGATGCACTTACGCGGATGGCCCCGCTCGTCGCGGCGGGAGAGCCTGGCTGTCGGCTGTATCACGCCGCTCGATCCAACGATAATCCGGATCTCTTCCTCCTCTACGAACACTACACCGACGAAGCGGCACTCGCGGCGCACCGCGAGACCCCACACTTCAGGGAGATCGTAGAAGGTACGATCGTGCCGCTGCTCGAGAAGCGGGAGCGCGAAGTCTATACCTTAGCCGTGGGATAGCCGGGTCGCATACATGCTTGGCGCCCCCGTACGGCGAGGCAGCCAACGGCGTGTACATATCGGTTCACTGCGGGGATACGCCCGTGCGCGATGATCAATGAAGCCATTTGCGATGTATGGAACCCGTAGCGGGGCAGAGGTGAAGGGGCTTGCATGCGACTCGTCTCATTTCGGATAGCGACGCCAGTAGGATCGCGGACACGGCTCGGCGCGATCGATGTGCATAACCGGGTCGTTGATCTCAGGATGGCATACCGACATGTGCTCATCGCCTCCGGGGCAACCGAGCAAACGGCGGAGCGGATCAGTGGGGCCATCATCCCGAGCGACATGGTGGCGTTCATCGAGGGCGGACCTCGTGCCCTCGACGCGGCCCGTGAGGCTCTCATGTGGGCGAGTGAGCATCAAGATGTCGGCGAGTCAGTTTCCCATGCGCTCGACGATCTCGCGCTGCTCGCGCCTGTGCCCCGTCCGCCGCTCCTGCGGGATTTCATGGCGTTCGAAACGCATCTCAAGAATATCTACCCGAAACTCGGTCGCGCCATCCCGACGGAGTGGTACAGGTTGCCCGTTTACTACAAGGGTAACCCGGCCAGCATCGCCGGTGATGGCGACACGATCCCGATTCCTTCCTATGCGGACGAACTCGACTTCGAATTCGAAATCGCCTTCGTGATCGGAAAGGGTGGCAGGAATATCCCGCGCGAGCGGGCGATGGAGTATGTCTTCGGCTTCATGATTTACAACGACTTCAGCGCGCGGACGATCCAGAGCCGCGAGATGGAGGTTGGTCTCGGCCCCGCGAAAGGCAAAGACTTCGTACATGGGCACGTCTTCGGGCCGACCCTCGTGACGATGGACGAGATCGAGAATGTCTATGATATGCCGATGCACGCACGCATCAACGGCGAACTCTGGTGCGCCTCCAACTCCGGCACGATCTACTGGAAATTCGAGGACATGATCGCGCACGCGTCATTGGACGAGTATCTCCTACCGGGCGAAATCTTCGGCTCCGGCACGGTAGGTGGAGGCGCGGGGGCGGAGATTGGCCGTTTCCTCAAGCGAGGCGACACGGTGGAACTTGCGGTCGAACCGCTCGGGGCGCTGCGGAACGTTATCGGCTGAGATTGGCTCCGGTCTCATCAGGAGATAGTCGAGATTGCATAGGGGAGAACCCACATGTCGCGCGTCCAGTTCGGTTTTTGTGTGCCTATCTTTGCCGCCCCCGGCCTCCAGCTGTTCCGCACCCCGTCCTACCCCGCACTCGACACCGCGCGGACGATGAGCCTGGGGCGGCAAGCTGAGGCATTGGGATACGACTCTCTCTGGGTCGCCGATCATTTGATGCGTGGAAAGGAGAACGTCATCCTTGAAGGATGGACCGTACTTGCGGCACTCGCCGGAAGCACGACCCGTGTGACACTGGGCCTGATTCACCAGACGCATTTCTTCCGGCCGCCAGCGCTCGTCGCTAAGATGGTAACGACGCTCGATCAGATCAGCAATGGGCGCTTTGTCTATTTCCTCGATTGCGGCAATCAGCGCGACGAATATCTGGCATACGGACTGCCGTGGGACGACGACATCGAGGCGCGCGTCGCGCAGATGGTGGAGGGTCTGGAACTCACGCTCGCTCTCTGGGGATCGCGCGAGGCCGTGACCTTTGAAGGTGCCCACTATCGCCTGGACGGTGCCGTGTGCAATCCCGGTCCCGTGCAGCAGCCCCATCCGCCGATCTGGTTCGGCGGCGTGAATCGGGCGATGCTCCGCGCCTGCGCGCGCTACGGGCAGGGTTGGAACACCACCCCCGTGTCCGTGCAGCAGGCACAGGAACACATCCGAGCACTGTCGGTGGCGTGTGCCGAAGCGGGCCGCTCTGCTGATGAATTGGAGAAGAGCCTGGAAATGCAGGTGCTGATTGCACCCGATCGGGAGACTCTGCGCAATCGTCTGCAGACGATTGTGGATCTCGATCCGTCGGGGCAGCCGTCGGCCCCTTCACTCCAAGCCTTCCTTGTCGGCGAGACGGACGTGATCCCGGAGATGGACAGAGTCGCGATCATTGGCACGCCGGAGGAAGTGCGGCAGCGGATTCAGGAGTACATCGATGCGGGCATTGCGCATTTCCTGCTCTGGTTTCTCGATACACCGAGCGACGAGGGAATGACTCTCTTCGCCGAGCGCGTCTTGCCATCATTTCGGGCCGCGTCGGCGTGACACCAGAATAGACCGAGGAATAGGAGTGAAGCAACGATGCAGTACCGGCGGATTATTGATCTGACGCAGCCGCTCGTGCCGGGGCAGGGCGCGCGGCCACTGAGTATCGAGCGGGGGCGCACCGAGGAACTGACCGTCCATGTACCGGTGGATCATCCATGGTACATCATGCACCGCGTTCAGACGATCAGCCACATCGGCACGCACATCGAGGCGCCGTACCATTGCTTCCCGGCGGGACGTGACCTCGCGGGCATCCCGCTCGACTGGCTGATCGGCGAGGCGGTCGTTCTCGACCTCAGTATGCTCGCTCCCGATAGCGTCGCGGGGGCAGCAGAGATGGCCGCCGTCGCGGAGCGGGCGGGCGGCGGGCGGCGGGGCGATATCGCCCTCCTCCTCACCGGCTACGCGGGTCGGCAGGAGGACCCGGCGTTCCCGCACCGCCCGAGCCTGACGGCAGATGCGATGGCGTATCTCGTCGAGCGGGGCATCAAGCTCCTCGGTACCGACCTCTCGGGGCTGGAAGGCCCGAAGACGCCGCAGCATCTCGAATGCCACCTGATGCTGCTAGGAAACGACATCCCCTTCATTGAGAACGTGGCGAACCTGGCGGCACTCAGCCAGCCGCGCGTCTTCGTCTGCGCACTGCCGATCCCGGTGCAAGGGCTCGATGCCTTCCCGCTGCGCGTCGTCGCTCTCGAATGAGGCGAGCCGAACGATGCATAGGCTTGGCCAGGTATATCTCGGCGGTTGGATAGATCACTCGGGCTGGTTTGCACTACTCGTTGACGATGATTGTGCCGACATTCCCTATCTCCGAGTCGGCGCAGACTGATTTTTCCACATCGGAGGCTACCCATGGCTGCAGATCGTCCGAAGGTGCTCCTCGTTTTCAATCAGCAGGTGTACGACAGTTACTTTCGACCCGCCGATCGGGAGCGTCTCAGCCAGTTCGCCGACTGGGAGTGGCTGCCCATGGACGGCGGGCCTCGTTTCGGCGCGAACCCCGAACCGGCGGCGCGGGCACAACTCCTTGACAAAGTCCGCGATGTTGACGGGATCGTTGTTTGCCACGGGTCGCCCCTGATCGATGCTGCGGTGATGGACCGGGCACCTCGGCTGCGAATCATCGGCGAACTCGAGGGCGACCGCTTCGCCCAGCGCATTGATCTCGACGCGGCTTGGCAGCGGGGGATCCGGACAGTCGATACGACCCACGGCTCATCGTACCCGGTCTCCGAATGGGCATTGGCGCTCATTCTCATTTCGTTACGGAACGCTGGCGAACATTTCCGGAAGATCATCGAGCATGAGATCTATGTGAAACCGACGACCGGCTGGATGCCATCACGGCTCGAGGGGAAGAAGGTCGGGCTGATCGGCGGTGGCTATATCGCCCGACGTCTTATCACCTATCTCCAGCCGTTTCACTGTGACATCCGCGTCCACGATCCTTACCTGTCCAAGGTCATTCCAGAAATCATGGGCTTCTTGCTGACCACGCTTGACTTCGTGTTCGCCGAGTCGGACATCGTCGTCTGCCTCGCGCCATTGACCCCCGCGACGCGCCGAATGATCGGCCAGCGTGAGCTCGATTTGCTCCGGCCCGGTTCGGTCTTCGTCAACGTCTCACGTGGTGCGATCGTTGATCCCGACGCACTGATTAAACGCCTTCAGCGCGGCGATATCGTCGCCGGTCTTGATGTCTTCGACCCCGAACCGATCCCGGCCGACAGCCCGATTAAGGACCTGCCCAATGTGTTCCTGACCCCGCATATCGCCGGCTCGAACCGGGGCCTTGAGAGTTTCTTCACATTGATGATTGACGAGCTCGATCGCTGCTTCCATGGTCACGAGACGCTCCATGATCTGACGCCACGCACGCGCGCAAATCGCACGGGCGCGCCACCACCGTCGGACTTCGATTAGAAAACGGTGATCCCGAGCGCTTGCGCGGTCGTATCGAGGAATGCCTTGACGGCGGCGGTTTCCTCGACCGCGCAATGCTCGATGATGACGGGAAGGGATGGATCCAACGCTTCCATCAGCCGGAAGAATGTCTGGTAGTCGAGGATTCCGGTACCTGCTGGCGCCTCATCGAGGTGGACCACCAGTCGGTCCGCGACCGTAACATCTTTCGCGTGCGCGCTCGCGATCTGCGGCCCAAGGATCGAGACCATTCGCTCCATCGCGGGGCCGGAGTCGTAGACAATCTGCAGGGTCATCCAGTTCACGGGATCCCAATCGCATTTCACGAATGGTGAGCCGACCTCGTCGAGCACCAGCCGCATCGTTTCGGGCGAGTCGAGCGTGACAAGCTGATGGCCCTCCATACTCAGGATGACGCCGTGCTCCTCCGCGACCGGCGCGCACTCCCGCAGTGTGCGGATCAGTTGCTGACGCGCCGTCGCCGTCCAGTTACCTGGATCGGGATACCACGGCCCGCGCGGGCTCATGCTGCCGGGGCCAGTGTCGATACCACGCGCGCCGAGCCATCCGGCAACCTTGAGCGCGGCCTGCAAGGTGCGCGACGCTGCCTGCCGACGCGCTTCATCCGGATGGATCAGGCATTGCCAGTACCCCGTGCATTGGTACATCCGCAGTCCGTGCGCCTCGAGGACCGCGCGCACCCGGATGCACTGCTCACGCGTGGTTGTGTGCGGGTCATTCGCCCGGAACCGGCTGAAGACCCCCGAGAAGCCGAATGCCACGATCCGCCGCGCGAGGTTCTCGTCGACGTCGTCCATGTTGGTTGGGATAAGCTCTCCCGAAATGCCAAACCGCACCGGTCGCTCCTCTCTGGCGGGCACATCACCCGCGCGTATGCCGCCATCTCGCATGAGTTTTTCTCGAGGACAGCCCCGTACGCCAGCGAGCGTCAGACGGCCACTTCCGCGATTGCTGCGGATCCCCCGTCGCTGCGGTATCCTCTGGCCTGCGACAGGGCCGTGGTCGCTTCCCGCAACAAGTTCAATGCTTGCCGCTGCCGCTCCGCAGTGAAACGCACGGTCGGGATCGAGATACTGAGCGCGGCGACGTACGCGCCCATATGATCCCGGATCGGCATCGCTGTACAACGGAGACCCCGGGTATATTCTTCATTGTCGAGCGCGTAGCCGCGCGTGCGGATGAGCGCGAGTTCGGTACGCAGAGCCTCCTGATCACTGACGGTGCTCGGCGTGAACCGCTCCAGCGGCTGCGTCCCGAGCCGCCGGTCCAGTTCATCCGGAGACAGACCGGCCAGTAAGGCTTTGCCGAGCGCCGTCGCGTGCGCCTCCAGTCGCCGCCCGACCGCCGAGTCGAGCGTGAGATGCTGCGTGCCGTCCACCTTGGCAATGTAGACGTTGTAGCGGCCGTCCAGCAGGGCAAGTTGCACCGTCTCGTTCATCGCGTCCCGGACATGTTCCATGTACGGTCGCGCTTGCTCGGCGATCGTGACCGCTCGCATGTAGACATTCCCAGCTTCCCATGTGCGGATGCCGAGGCGATACGCATGCGTCGCCTCATCGAATTCGATCCACCCGCGATCGGCGAGCGTGCGCAGCAGCCCGTGCAAACTGGAACGCGGGTATGCAAGCACGCGGGCGATCTCACCGGACGTGAGCGCCCGCTCGCGTTTCATCAGCAATTCGAGGATCGCGAGCGCCCGCTGGGCGGATTTCACCCCGTCCTGTTTCGTTCCGTCCATGTCTCTCGGCATCACTCACCCGTACATACGTCTATTCATGCACTTACGACGATCAGATGTTCACATATATGAATACATGTATCACTCATTGAACAATCTCACAGGTCGTGCTATAGTGCAAGTCACTTCAGCAATGAGCAATCGTGTCCTCATCATGATGAATATGCCTTATGCAGTGGGGAAGGAGCCTGGAATGGCGAGTGCTGAGTTTACCCCGTTCTCATTGTCCCGCCGTCGTTTCCTGCGCGTCGGAGCCGGTGCCGCCGGAACGATCATCAGCGGTCCTGCTCTTCTCGCGTTCCTCACCGCGTGTGGCCAGACGGCGAACGGCGGGAAGAAACTAACATGGGCACGCGGCGACGACCTGCGCACGCAGGACCCGCAGGAGATCTCCGGGCTGATGGAGGGGACGATCGCGCGGCTGATGTATGACCCGCTCATTGATACAGACGAGACCGGCAAGCAGGTGGCGGCGCTCGCGACGAAGTGGGAGACCGCTCCGGACGGGAAGGCATACACCTTCACATTGCGGCAGGGAGTGAAGTTCCACGACGGCACACCGTTCACCGCCGACGCCGTGAAATTCACCTTTGACCGGTTGCTCGCGAACCCGACGCTGCAGCACGCGGCGGTCTGGAAAGACCAACTAAGCGACGTGATCGTGAAGGACCCGTTCACCGTCGTCTTCACGCTGAAGAACCCGAGCCCGGGATTGATCACGCAGTTCGGCGAGCCGATCCTCGCCCACAATGCGAAAGAGAAGTACGGGGAGCGTTTCTACGAGAAGGGAATCGGCACGGGACCCTTCAAGTACGTCGAGTGGCGCAAGAATGATCATTGGACTGGCGACGCGAACAAGGACTACTGGGATAAGGGAGCCGTCAAGCTCGATCGTATCATCTTCCGCTCCATCACCGAGGAGGCGACGCGGCTCGCCGCTCTCCGCTCTGGCGAGGTGGACCTCGTCGACAGCCTGAGCGGTGACCAGGCCACCGATCTCGGCAAGGATCCGAATATCGTGATCGCGCGCACGCCAGCGACCGACACGATCCATCTGACGTATAATTTCCGCCGCCCGCCGTTCACGAACCATGATGCTCGCCTCGCCGTCGCGTATGCGATCGACAAGAACCAGATCGTGCAAAACATTCTCAAGTCGGGCCAACTCGTGGGCGCGCCGATCCCACCCGGCGTCGTCGGGTTCGACGCGGAGCTGACCAAGGCGGTGATACCGTACGATCCCGACAAGGCGCGCTCGCTCCTGAAATCGGCGGGTGTCGCACCGGGCACAAAGATCGAGTTCAAGCTCAATCCGGCCTTCTTCGCCAAGATGACGGAGGTGTCGCAGTTTGTCTCCGATCAACTGCGTGCGGTCGGGCTCACGGTGGACATGCAGTATCTCGAGCCAGGCGCCTTCACCGAGGCGCGCAAGAGCGGCAACTTCGATCTCGCTGTCCAGCAGGGCAATAAGTTCCCCGACCCGGATGCGAACTATACGGTCCTCGTGATCGCAGAGTCGTTTGGCCTCTTCTACAAAGAGGTGAGGCCGGAGATTGTCCCGTTGCTCACCTCCGCACGGTCGGAACTCGACCCGAGCAAGCGCGACGCGCTGTATAAGCAGGTTCAGCACATGATGTACGATGACATGGCGGAGCTCATCCTCTACCGGCAGGAATACATCTGGGGCGTCCGCAAGCGCGTGACCGGCTTCAAGGCGCGGACGGATTATCAGACACGCGTCTTCACGTGCGACGTGAGTGGTTAGGCGGCATGCTGGCCTATATCACGCGCCGCTGTGCGCAGGCGCTGCTGGTCATCGTTGGTGTGTCGGTCGTTGTTTTCTTTCTCGCACGCCTGGCGCCGAGTGACCCCGTGACGCTGATGCTCTCGGAGACCGCCTCTCCGCAACAAATCGTCGAGGCGCGCCACTATTACGGCTTTGACCGACCGATCCCTTACCAATACTGGCTCTTCGTCAGTCGCGCGGCGCGCGGCAACCTCGGCGATTCGCTCTATTACAAGCAGCCCGCCTTTAACGTGGTTATGGAGGCATTCCCAGAGACCCTCAAGCTCGCCTTCGTCGCCTTCGTGATCGCCATCGCCGTCGCGGTCCCGCTCGGAGTCCTCGCTGCAGTGAAGCGGGACACCCTCTGGGACTATTTGGCGGTCGGCGTGGCGGTCCTCGGCCAGGCGGCGCCGCCGTACTGGATCGGCATCATGCTCATCCTGATCTTCGCGGTGCGGTTGCGGCTCTTACCGACCTCCGGCAACGACGGCCCCGACGCTATCATTCTCCCGGCTGTCACGCTCGCTGCCGCGCTGATGGCAGTCCTCGCGCGGCTCACGCGGGCGGGGATGCTCGATGTGCTCAGTGAGGACTTCATCCGAACTGCGCGGGCGAAGGGCGTCCGGGAGCGTTCGGTGCTCTACCGGCACGCACTGCGTAATGTGCTGATTCCCCTCGTGACGGTGATGGGCTTGCAACTCGGCGCGCTGCTTGGTGGGGCGGTGATCATCGAGCAGGTCTTCGCATGGCCCGGCGTCGGCAGGCTGGCCGTGACCGCGATCACCGCGCGCGATTACCCGATTATTCAGGCGGTGGTGCTGCTTGTCTCGTGCGTGTTCGTCGTTGTCAACCTCGCGGTGGACTTGCTCTATGGCTTCCTCGACCCACGCATCCGCTACCAATAGGAGGGCAATGGATGGCTGCGCGCGCGGAAGCGCTCTCTCTCTCCCAAGAACATCGTATCGTGGAACCATCGGTCTGGCACCGGTTCGCCGCGAACCGACGCATTCGCTTCGGGGCGGCACTCCTCGCCGTGATCGTCTTTGCGGCGCTCGCCGCGCCACTCCTCGCCCACGCGAATCCGCGCACGCCGCATCCCGAACTCAACAACCATCCGCCTCTCTCCACCGTCGGCCGGTTCGCGCTTCTGGGCACGGATTCGCTCGGCCGAGACATCTGGAGCCGCATTCTCTACGGCGCGCGTGTCTCGCTCCTGACCGGCGTCGCGGCGGCGAGCGTCGCGCTCGTCATCGGCATTCCCTTCGGGTTGCTCGCGGGCTTCTTCGGTGGCGCGGCGGACACGATCATCATGCGGTGGGTCGATATCCAACTGGCGATCCCGTTCTTCTTGCTCGCCATCACGATCGCCGCGCTCTTCGGGCCGGGGCTCTTCAACGTGATCGCGCTGCTCGGCGTGACGAACTGGGTCGGCTATACACGCGTCGCGCGCGCGCAGGTCCTGCAGGTCCGCGAACTGCCGTACGTCGAGGCGGCGCGGTCGGTCGGCGCCGATTCGCGGACCGTTCTCCTGCGGCATGTGCTACCGAACATCTGGACGCCGATCCTGATCCTCGCCAGCCAGCAGATCGGCGCGCTGATCATCGCGGAATCCTCGCTCACGTTCCTCGGCATCGGCGTCCCGCCGGAGATTCCGACGTGGGGCGGCATGATTGCGAACGGGCGCAGCTACCTCAGCACTGCGTGGTGGATCTCCACGATGCCGGGGATCGCACTGACGCTCACTGTAGTCGCGGTCTACTTCGTCGGCGATGGGATGCGCGATGTGCTCGACCCGCGCCTCAAACGATGACGCGGATGGCAATGGCAATGAATGGCGCCGTTTGAGATTCAGAGAGGGGGCGGACATGGTCTGTCAGCGTTTCACCGACAAAGTTGCCATCGTCACGGGATCATCGCGGGGGATCGGAAGAGCCATTGCCCTCGAACTGGCGGAGGAGGGGGCCGCCGTGATCGTCAATCATCTCGCCGATGGGGCTGCGGCCGAAGTGGTAGTCGGTGAGATCGTCGCCGATGGCGGACGCGCGCTCCCATATGACGCGGACGTCGGCGATCGCGTGCAGGCCGAAGCAATGGTCGCGCGAACCTTGGAGCGGTTCGGTCACCTCGATGTCCTGGTGAACAACGCCGGGATCTGCCCGTTCAGCGATTTCTTCGCGATCACTGACGAGATATGGGAACGTACGCTGCGCACAAATCTCTACGGCCCGTTCGTGATGTGCCAGGCTGCGGCCCGACCGATGGCGGAGCAGGGGAACGGGGCGATCGTCAATATCTCGAGCGTCTCCAGCTACATCGGCAGCGCGACGCAGGTGCATTACTGCGCCACGAAGGCGGGGGTGAACGGCCTCACTGCCTCAATGGCGGTTGCGCTCGGCCCGCTGGGAATTCGCGTGAACGCGGTGCTCCCCGGTGGCGTTCATACGGACATCAATCGCGATCAGTGGGAAGGGAAACCGGAAACGCCCCCTGGTCTGCCGATCGATCGCGTCGGCCTGCCCAAAGATATGGCCCGCGCGGTGTGCTACCTAGCGTCCGACGACGCCGCATGGGTGACGGGTACCCTGCTACCCGTCGATGGCGGGACAACGGTAACGCCACGGCGCGTTACCCGGTAGGCCATAGAGGAGGATCTCGTGAAGATCGTTGACATACGTGCCATGCGCCTCGCCATGCCACCTCGCCATCAGTCGGAGACACCGCCGCGTCGCGCCCCGTGGTCGAAGGACGCGGAGGTCGCCAATCCGATGTCGCGCTATCCGACGGTGAAGCGGCACCGCAGCCTATGGACGCCGGGCTGGGAGAACGTCTGGTGCAAGGTGACCGCCGAGGACGGTACCTGGGGCATCGGCATGACGAGCAACGGTCGCGCCGCCGCCGCAGTGATTGAGGATCATCTGGCACGGCAGTTGGTCGGAGAGGACTGCTTCGCGGGCGAGAAACTGGCGGACATGATGTTCCGGCTCACCAAGCCGTATGGCTCGACGGGGCTGGCATCGTACGCGATCAGCGCCGTCGATCTCGCACTCTGGGACCTGCGTGGCAAATTCCTCGGTCAACCGGTCTACCAACTTCTCGGCGGCCCCCAGAAAGAGCGTCTCTTTTGCTACGCCACTGGCAACGACGTGGATTGGTATCAGGAACTCGGCTACCGCGCCTTCAAACTCGCCTGTCCCTATGGTCCTGCCGACGGGCTCGACGGCATCACAAAGAACGTCGAGTTCGTTGCCGCCGCGCGCGAGCAGATCGGCGACGACTGCGAGTTGATGCTCGACTGCTGGATGGCGTTCGATGTAGAGTACACCGTCCGGCTCGCGGAGGCGCTCCGTCCTTACCGGCTCAAGTGGATGGAAGAGTGCCTGATTCCTGAAGATTTCGACGCCCATCTCGCCCTGCGCGAGCGTTTGCCGTGGCAGACGTTGACGACGGGCGAGCACTGGTATACCCATGTGCCCTTTCAGTGGGCCGCGAGCCATCGTGTGGTAGACATCCTGCAGCCGGACATCAACTGGTGCGGGGGGATGAGCACCTGCAGGAAAATCGCTGCGGTGGCAGATGCGGCGGGTCTCAGCGTCATCCTGCACGCCGGCGGCAACACGGTGTTCGGGCAGCACTTTAGTTACGCGACGGCCTGTGTGCCGTGGCTGGAAACGTTTGTTGGTACGCCGCCGGGAGTGCCGTTAGACGAGGGGTGGACGCTGCCCGGCCAGGCGGCGCCCAAGGATGGTTGGCTGATACCGAGCGATGCGCCGGGATTCGGGCTCGAGTTGCCCGAAGACTGGTTCGCGCCGTTTTTCGCGTAGCGCAACGATCCTGGAGGTACGGGGCTGCGGTCATGTGGCCACACGTTGAGAGAGTAGATCATGGAGGCTACCGCCGAGGATACGGGCTTTGTCGGATTCCGGGATGAAACCACAATGCACGCGGACGGCCTCGAGGGCATGCCGGTACGTACCCGCGCGCCGCACGACGGGATAGTCGGATCCCCAGTGCAGACGCTCGGGACCGAACTGCTCGTATAGCGCCCGAACGATCGGAGCGCAATCGACATAGGGATATTCCCAGGCGACGCGGGAGACGTACTGAAAGCCGGAAAGCTTGATGTGGATATTGGGCCGTGACGCCGAGGCGAGGATCTCGCTGAGTGGCGTGGTAGTCCGGGACGCGACCCGCGCATTGGCCATATGATGGCAAAGAAAGGGGACACTTGGATAGCGCCGTGCAATCTCGCGCAGCGCGGGCTGGAGATGCACCGGCAGCGATACGCTGACGATCAGATTGCGCTCGGCCGCCTGTTCAAAGAAGGCCGACCCTTCACCGGAAAGTAGCCACGTGCCATCGTCGTCGGCGCGGACATAGTGCGTAAAGCCTTTTAGGTTGTAGGCGGCCGCCGCCGATGAGAGCCGCGCGGCCGCACCTGACGTGTGATAGGTCGATGTCCAGTGGCTATCGACGTCGGCAAACTGGTGCAGACGGCCAGGATACCGCCGCACGCATTCCGCGACATAGTCGTTGTTATCCGAGTTGTGATCGATGCGGGCACAAACAATGACCGCTTGATCGACGCCGTGTTGATCCATCTCGAAAAGGAGTTGCTCGATCATGGCGCGGCTGGACGGATCGGGCACCGGTGGTTGATAAGGCCACATCCGCCACGCGTGGCAGTGCGAGTCGATGATCATCTTCTCCCTCCCGCATCCATCATGATCGGTCGAGATGGCAGTATATCGCGCGCAATCCGACGGTGACATGCATCCGCTCGTCTTTCAGGTACGGAATTCATGAGACGACATCGATGATGGGCTTTGGGGAATAGCGCCGGTTAGCGCCTTACCAGGAAGGGGAAGACGAATGAAAGTATTACTCATCGGAGGTTCAGGCCGGGTTGGTTCGTTCATCACACCCTATCTGCGCGAACAGCACGAACTCCGCGTGCTCGACGTTCGTCCACCGACCCGCGACGGCGTCGAGTACATCGAGGGGTCGATCACGGACCCGGACGCCGTGCGCCGTGCGCTCGACGGTTGCGACAGTTTCATCTCGCTCGTGATGAAGAGTGGCCAGGGAGGGTCATCGACGGAGCAATCCATCCCGGTGATCGTGGACAATTACCATGTGAACACGCTCGGTCTCCACCTGTTGCTCTACACGGCCTGCGACCTTGGCATCAAGCGCGGGGTATGCACAAGTACCATGAGCGTCCATTATCGCGAGCGTGATCGGTTCCCGTCCGAGGAGGCGGTGCCGCTTGACTCACCCAGCGTCTACGGCTTGACCAAGGGGTTTGGCGAGCTCATCTGCCAATATTTCGCCCGCTGGTTCGATATGAACCTCATCGCCCTGCGCATCACCGGCCCGCGAGACCGCAGCCAGTACCTCGAGGAGCGTCGCAACCCGCGACACTATGGCGCCGCGCCGCTGTACGTGACTGACGAGGAAGACCTCGCCGACGCCTACTTGGGTGCGTTGGAGGCAATACGGATCGGCCACGGTCGCTTCGACGCGATTTTCGTCGCGGGCGACGAGGACGAGCGCAACCATAACCTCTCGAAAGCCAAGCGCATCCTCGATTGGCAGCCCCGATCCCATCGCCTACTTACGCCGTAACGCATGCTCACGCGAAATGCGGCAGTACCTCCTCCATCACTCGCTTCAATTGCGCCTGCTGGTCCCAGCTCGTGATCCGTACCGTCACCTCATCGAAGCCGAGCCGCTCAATGACGCGCAGGTGCTCGATGCACTCCTCCGGCGAGCCCGCAGCGACCCATTGCTCGACGAAGGGCATCGGGTAATCGGTGCTGTAGTAGATATCGAGGAACTTCTTCGACTCCTCGAGCGCCGCCTGCTTATCCTGGAGAGCGCTAAAAAGTCGGGGGTATCAGGCGGCTTCTGCGGTGATCATGACCGGCGTCTGCACGGGTCGGAAGCGCGGATACCAGCTGCGGAATGTCGCTTCCCAATCGTCGTTGAGGACTTGCGTCCACACTTGCAGCAAGAGGTGCGCCCCCTCCGGCGTCCCTCAGCCAGTCCCGCGTCTATCTCCGCAAGGCGTGGTGGATCACGACCTTTCCCGGCCTGGCGATCATGGTCTCGGTCTTCTCGATCAACCTCATCGGTGATGCATTACGCGACGCGCTCGACCCGCAACTGCGCGGCGCGATCAAAGACTGAGAGTAACAGATGACAGTAATCTCGCCAAAAATGACCGGTTCCACCTCTCCCACCGATCTGCGTCGCGCGTTCGCATGCGGGGCGTGGAGTGAGCACCGTCGGACTTGCCCCGGGATATACACAGGCGAATCTCGCCATTCTCCCGAAAGAGTTCGCCTACGACTTCTTGCTGTTCTGCGTGCGCAATCCGAAACCCTGCCCACTGATCGATGTTACTGATCCGGGATCACCGATCCCCACATTCGCCGCCCCTCGATCAGATCTGCGTTTCGATCTTCCCCGTTATCGCATCTACGAACATGGTCGCGTTATCGAGGAGCCGACATCGATCGCGGATCGCTGGCGCGATGATATGGTCGCGTTCCTCCTCGGGTGTAGCTACACGTTCGAACACGCGCTCCTCCAAGGGGGGATTCGCCTGCGCCACGTCGAGCAGCGGACAAACGTGCCGATGTTCCGGACATCGCGGCCGTGCGTATCCGCCGGTCAGTTCCATGGGCCGCTTGTCGTCTCGATGCGTCTAATCCGTGCCGACCAGGTCGCCCAGGCCGTACAAATCTCATCCCGTTATCAGCGGGCACATGGGGCGCCGGTGCATATTGGTGATCCCGAAGGCCTGGGCATCGCCGATCTCGCGCGGCCTGACTGGGGAGATCCGCTCCCGTTAGCGCCCGGTGAGGTGCCAGTCTTCTGGGCGTGCGGAGTCACGCCTCAAGCCGTGGCGCTGGCGGCGAGCATCCCATTAATGATCACCCATGCGCCGGGCCATATGTTCATTACCGACATCCCGATTGAGCACCTGGAGGCGTAATCCGATACCCCAGAGGGCCTTCTCACGACCCTATTCAGTCTCATCTTCGCGACCTCGCTACGGCTGCTGTCAATGCAGATAATCCAGAACGGTGATCTGATAGTGGCAGCGAAGGCGGCGCTGGCGCCGTGGATCCTTGATTTCGACGGTGAACCCGGTCCCTGACCGAAAGCCATCGGTGAGCAGGGGGAGCGTGCCAGCGAAGATGACTGCGGGTTCCAGAGGCGCCCGGGTGTGTTGGCGAATATATGCGAGGACATCCTCGGGGCGCATCAAGCGCGCGAGCGTGCCCTCTTGGTATGGCAGGATGCCGGTCCTCTCCTGCGTCCAGGAGCGCAGCACCAACTCGTCCCAGTAGTCCATCACGTCGGTGAAGCGCCAGACGGTATCGGAGACAACCTTCGCGCACACCTGTTTCGCGCGCGGGATGTCGGTGACCTCCAACGCTCGATCGGTATGATCACTCCCCACGCCGATGAGGATTTCCCCCGCATCGATGAAAAGGGCAACTTCGCCTTCGCCGGAAGTCCGCGTGCCGAGCACTGTGATGGTATTGCTCGTCGTCAGTAATTCGGGCGAGCAGGCAAAAAGCGTGGGGATGTGATCCGGTGCCGGGATGCCATGGGTCCGCAGTTCGTCGATATGAGCCTGCACCTCTCCCTGTTCGCGACCGGTATATCCGGCCATGATGAGTTTCTCGAGGCGAAGGTGTCGCACTCGGTCGTCTAACCGCACGTCAACGGAGACCATATTCCCCTTTCCCCGGGAGCCGACCCGTTCTCCCGATCGCGACAGGCCACATTGATTTTGTGACATGCCGCCTTGTTTGTGGGTGGGACCAGGCCAAATGATCCTAGCGATTGCCCGTTCGCGGGGAATGCTCATCGTGGATTGAGCGCCTCGGCGCGGGCAATCTACCCAATGCCCACCACCCCGCCGATTAGCACGGGGCTGCGATGCCCATTATGCGCGACGGCGAAGCGATGGAGGGATTATACCCGCTGCGCCATTGCCATGGTGGGAAGGGCGCGATGGCGCCGGGGATGACCAATTGAAGTGTAGCGAGACCGAAAGCAAGTTTCGAAACCCATCTCGATATCAAGGAGAGAAGCCGAGCTAATAGATCGCACAATGTTCTAGTCTGGAAAAGGGCCCCTACAGGGACACTTAGAGCGGTTTGCAAATTCATAGGCGGGGTGGTTAGCTGGGGGCATGAAAGCATATTCCGAGGATTTGCGCTACCGTGT
>JAABVA010001268.1_pt1 | contig 27611 bp, 28 predicted proteins | sample 5560331 | NCBI WGS metagenome assembly JAABVA01 (sample SAMN12812661, study PRJNA571458) | rock metagenome | isolation source: Antarctica rocks | place: Antarctica: Victoria Land, Mt New Zealand sud | collected 2016-01-07 | reverse complement strand
AGGGGGTGAGGGGTGGGGGGAAGGGGTGGAGGGGGATGGTTACGGGAGGGGTGGCGGGGTGGATTGAGGAGGAGGGGTTGTATAGGGGGTGAGGGTGGGGGTGGTTTGCGGGTGGGAATGGGTGGGGAGGTGGGCGGTTTTGGAGATTGGGTCGGTGACTACGGATATTTCCGCGCCCAAGCACTTCAAATTTCGAAATAGAATCTTAAGATATAGCATTGTTCGCACCCTCCGGTAGGATCTGCGCGGCTGCTCCATGAGACTCGGACAGCCCACGTGAGTTGAGGGTTGATGGGGGGGGGGGGGGGGGGGGGTGATGGTGCAGGAAAGATCAACATTGAGACGGGGGGGTTTATTCGCGAAAATCGAGGTAATGTGCCATAAGACAAGCCAGCTAGCTCGCGACTTATATAAAAAAAACATGTTGCAAAAGTATTCTATTCTGTGGTCCAAGGACAAATGTATCGCATCCCCCCCTGGGTGGGGGGACAAGTGATCTGGTAGATAGAACTTCCACCAATTCTACCGGGATGACCATGAGGGTGGTTTCCTGATTGTTGTGGAGGGGGGCTTGCTGATTTGACCATAGGTAACGCCATTGCTTTGATAAATATAGGTGTGTTGAACAAAGGGTAACCCCTTCCCCAGTGGCTGTCTGAGGTAGGTTGGTTCTTGGTTGCGTAAAGTTCTCCGCGTCGGAAAAAAAAACGTTCCCGGGGTTTTTTTTTCCATCTCTCAGATTCGTCGCAGCATCCCAATTCAGAAAAGAGAATCTAATAGAATATGTACTCCTGAGGGTTCATTGACAATATGTATGGAATTCTCAAAGCCACGGGACTCACCCATAATAACTATGAGCGAGGGGGGAGTGTGTATTAAAAACACTGACGCCATGTTTTCGTTCGGGGATCTAATCTCGACGTTTTAGATCTCCGCAATCTGAATCTCGGCTTTCGGTTGGGCTTGAAGATCTTTTTCAAACATTGTTCTTGATTGGAACTTTCTGTAATCGGAGAACGTCTGGGAGAGATTGGTAAATGGTGTTTTTATACGAGATATATATTGTTGCGTGTTTGAGGAGGTGGATCGCGGTTCGGTTGACTTTTGATATCATAGCTTCGTGAGTCTCTCTCTTGGTAGCTTGGCAAGGTTCAAAGATTGTGATTGAATAACGAAACAGTGCTGGTTGTAAATCTGAAAGTAGATCTGATACCCCACTAAGGTAATATCGGAAGAAAACGGCGTTTCTTGTTTTGGAAGGTTAGTAGGACGGAGCTGGTGATTTCCAATAACTGGAGTGGGTTAGATGGGTCTCGATTACCTCGACTTTCAAGACGTCATCAAGTACCAAGATACTCGATATGAGATGCGGAGTTCTACCGTGGTAAGAGGATGTCCGGAGAGAGTCGGATGATGGCGACAAGGCGGAGCCCTAGAGACTAGGCAGCGCTGGGGATGATTTTATGGTATTAGGCATTTAAGGAATTCCTTCTATTAGCAGTAAAAAAACTAAGCCGATGGCATCTGGGATGCCGCGCAGTTTAATTATGGAAGGACTAGAAAGATTCTCATGCACAGTCTGTGTTGAGGGAACAAAGAAGTCCTGGATTGCAGTAATTTCAACGGGCAAGACGTGGTGATCCCATGTCAAAGCACCGGCACTCAATCCGTAAGACTATATAATATATAACAAAAGCACTATAGTCTATCTACCTCGAATCCTATCTAGTCTTAGTAGTACTTACGTCTCAGACGAAGGGGGTCATCTGCAATCTTTTAGTACTTGCCTAGTACTACTAGCCTCGGCTTCCTTTCCAATCCTGTCTGTCAAAATCATCTCTTGAGAAGTAGTATGTAAGACTGAAACATCATGCCATGCTGTTTTCACTTAGTAATAGCTCTGCAAGTTCTCGACGATCAGGAGTATTACTATCCGTTCAGCTCTTGCTCTGTCTCCCACTCAGCTCTTTCACCAACCTTGCGGGAACCGGGAGGGCTGGCATGACCGACTCGAATCTTAACATCCCATGCAAATCGACCATCAGTTGCTTTTACTGCTCGTTTCGCTTCTTCAGCACTTTGAAAATCCACGAACAGATACCGGTTGTCGCGAGGTTGTGGACTTATTAGGTCACCTTTGCTCGGAACGACGACCTTGCTGACAGCGTTGCTAAGGAAGGTTAGTTGCCGGTGGCTACAATAACGGCAGACGACAGCACATGCATTGTGAACCCTTTGAATAGTTCGCGAACCCCTTCATTGACACTGTAATGATCAAGCATTCTTGGCAAGCCCGAGACGATCAATCGACGGTTCTCCTCTTTCCAGTGATCTGGTGCATCTGTTCTTGTCCATCGATCGAAAACAGGTGCAGAAGGCCCTTGTCTCTTGCTGAAGGATAATGCATCTCTTTCGATTATGCGTTTGCCTCTCCCTTTGGCAACGCCGGGCCCGATTTTGACTGGACGCCCAAGCAAGTCCGTGCCATTGAGCTCTAGCGTAGCCTTATCCGCCTGCTCCTTGGTTTCGAGTTCGACAAAGCCTTCATTCAGTAAGTTTTACCCATCGACAGCCCTTCAGCCTCTTTTAGCCTGTCTACGTACAGTATGAAGGATTCCGTCCGGTAAAAGGATCAGTGGACATGTTAACGTGCTCCCTTCATGATCTGCGTCAGTATAATGGACCGACCACCTAGAACAAGCATACACCTTGTAGGAAACGTCCGCAAATAAGGCCTCAACGTCTCTCGTCTTAGCCATGTAAGGCATGTTCCCCACATAGAGCCTCCTACCCTCAGCAATGGCCTGCAGGGTACGAGGATCATCCTCTCCTCTAATCTTGCTTGACTCTGCCTCTTTATTTTGACCTTGTCTCTCTCCTGAACTGGATGTTGCGTCTCGCTGAGGGCCCCAACGTCGCTGAGATACTGGGCTTTTAGCTGTAGGGTTGTCGACTTGTGGTAAAACATCAGACCTCACACGCCAGTTGTTTGACAAGCCAGAACGGTCAGCCATCACTCTACGTTCAGCAGTGTAGCACCTGATAGGTTCAGACAATCAATTGAGGACCAGCGTTGACCGAGCGAGTAAAGACACGACGAAACAAGAGGTCAGGTCTTGATGTCTTAGTAAGTTAGGACAGACGTGTTTCCATAGCTAAGCCCCCTCGGGTTAGCCTCTTCCCTTAAGCCCCTTTGAGTTAGCGACACTCTGGATGGCTTCAAGCAAGGCAGCTAACCCAAAGGGGCTGAGCTACCGTTGTTTACCCGAAAGGGTCTAGCACAATCACCCCGAAGGGGCTTAGTCGAATTTACGTGTCTGAGGTCCTGAGGCAAGACGGCACGGGCAAAAAAGGATCTTTCTAGGTACTACCTTAGGTACTTTTCGACCCACAATCAAATGGAAGTCTGAAACGCAACAGAGCGTCTCGCCAAAAAGAATGCCAGTCATCTCCGCCCCGCTCCCCACAAAGTGCCACAAAGTGCCATCCGTCATCCATCATCCATCATCCATCATCCATGACGGAATCGATTCGAGTCGGATAAGAATGGCCTCGACATTAATGCAAAACTCGGCGACTCCAGTATGGGGGGATATTCAAGAATGAGGAAACCCAAGGGCAATGTCCTGCTCAAACTTTACGAGACTGCTAGAGAACAGCTTGACAGCGAATACTGTAAGACGTGCGAGGCGCTGTACATAATTTACCTGGTGAAAACTTAGTTGCCACTTCTTAGTACCTTCATACCTTGGCATCTCGAACCCGGCTGAAACCGACTCCGGCAAAGCTCTCTGAGGCTCCGATGGTGTGTCTGCTCCATGAACTGTTCAAAGCGATCCATGGACAGCCAAGGCGTTATTCGCACAAAGGATTCTCACCATTTCGGAAGTCGCTCTTTCTTACTTTCACCGAGTCTGTTGGTCCCCTTTGAGTGGTTGTATCATTGTTTATTAAACGTTGTTGTTGGTCTTGAGGCTTTTCGCAAAGAGAGACAACGGAAATGGTCTAATTGAAGCGCTTTCGGAATAAAGTGACGGGCTGGAACGATCATTGTGAATGATCGCTTTGGGCCGGGGCTATGATCCAATCAGACGTCAGATGTCAGCGTGTCATTGGTTGCCATGCACGCGCCCCTGATCTGCCAATTCTGTTTAATCTCGTTCCTGCGTTTGCTAGAGCCAAAAAGCACTACGGACCCCTGTCCCATGTATCACCATTCACGCACCCACCACTAGTTCACCAACACTATTATCGTACCCCGGTTCACCCACTATCAAGCCCGCTCCCTCCAATTTCCCTCCTGATTCTCCTCCATCTTAACCTCTTGTCCCCCTTCCCAAAGACTTCAAGTTTTTGCACACTCTCTTTTTGCATTTCGTTCGTGTTGGGACTTTCTCTCATTGACCAGTCACTCTTTCGCGAATAGATTTCGCCCACGCTCATTAAGCCCTCACGATCGCAGCATAAGAACATCTGTTAGCCTCGATCTTCTCCACACGCAGTCAAGAATCATCACGTCCACGAGTACAAGCGCAACATAGATATCGAAAAACAAAAACCGAAGAATCAAGAAGCCCATTATACAAGATGTTGACCAAGGTTTCCGTATCCTGCCTGGTGGCTTTGGCTGCGGTCGCTCAGGCTACCCTTCCTAACATTGGCGGTCAATACGGATACAAAAGTGGGAGTAATTTGACTTCGACTGTCGTGGTATCTCCGATCCCGGTCACCTCCTCCGCCTCAAGCGGTACAGCACCTACTCCTGTTGGACCCATCAGCACTGGAGTCTCACCGACGTCGAGCAACAGCCCATTATCTGGTACTGGAGTCTCGCCGACGTCGAGCAACAGCCCATTATCTGGTACTGGATCTCCCAGTGGTTCTGCTCCCGTTGGCAGTGGTTCACCTGCCACGAGCCCAACCCACGGCCCGTATCCCATGAGCACTGGATCTCCAGTCAGCGGATTTGGCCCCATTGGTACGGGGCCAATTGGTAGCGGCCCCATTGGAACTGGCACTGGCGCTTCCACCGCATACACAACCCAGACTATTGACACCACCGCCACTTCCGACACCACTCTTACCTACACCGTTGGTTCCGGCTCATCGAAGACCGTCGTAACAACCACGGTCAGGCACACCTCTACCAAGACCCAATTCTCGGTAAGTTTTCATTCTTGGTACATATTTCGCTTGTATCTGACATACCGTTCTACAGACCCTTTACGCAACCCAATCTGCCCCAGCCGCCGAGAGTAGTGCAAACTCCGGCTACAACTCTGCCGTCAATAGCGCCGCCACTAGCAACAACGCTGTCAACCAGGGCGGCGCTGGCGCCAGCTCCAGGACTACGACCATTTCGTCTACCTCCACGTCGACGCACTTCGTCACAATCTCGGCAACCGCCAGCAGTGGCTCTGCGAAGAACGACAGCCCTCTTAGCGCTGGTGGTGCAGGAGGCGCTGGAGGCTCTGCCTGTGCTGCTCAAGTCACCGTCACCGTATCTGGCCCGGCGCAGACCGTCACTGTTGTAAGTGCTTCAATCATGAGGGATCATGGGATACGTACTAAATCATGATAGACTGCATCAGCTTCGTCTACCGAAGCAGCTGCTTCCACCAATGGCAACAACGCACTTACCACTGCTGCACCTACAATGAGCAATGCCCCCTTTGGTAATGGTACGGACACAAGCGCAACGACGACCAAGAAGAAGTGCTCCTCATCCGGATTCCTGACTCGGCCATCAGGAAGCTACTTGCCAGTAGGCACCGGCAAGAAGCACCCAAAGCCCACCGGCTACTAGTTGGACGGCGCTGAGTCTTCAAATATTGCTGGGCGTGCTGGATAGACAGGGGAGCCGGCATCCTTCTAGACCGCCGCGGTAGGTTGGTTACTTTGAGATCAATCCATCCATTTTTGTGTATTTATACTCTTCTTCTTGAACCTTCAAAACTTAGAAACATCAGAAACTCCCAGAGGAATGTGGTTTTTCTAAACCTCGACGCGAACGACGAAGGTTGACCATCAGGCATGGAGCGGAGTTTGTTTTTGTCTGTCTGGCATCAGTTGTATAGCGAGCGATGGCAATACCCTTGAGAGACGTTTTTGGAGATTGTACTATCTGTGTCATGGATCGAAATGACCAGGTTATGAATTAGAAAGCTGTCAACCTAGGTGATGCACTGTGCCCGACAGACGAGACTGCTTCGAGCTTGTCTTCGCGGCTTTTGATTCGCTGGTAGAATCTGAACATTCACTTCCCCATTTTCACTGCCCAGTCACCTGCATCAAAAGCAGAAACATTTCAAGACGAAAGTTTGCCTTGCCTGGCCACCAACACCATGACCTTACTGTCCTACCGATATCCAACCCACCCTGCAACCTATTCTACTCTGTCAAAGGGATCTCCCTATCTCTCACAACCTTCCTATACATATGCAGTCTACCCTGCCTGCAGTCCCAGAAGCATGGTACTTTACCTTAGCGTTAGCATCAATTGATTTGAAACATCTCGTGAGACCACAAGAGTGGCACTCAATATGTGAATGTGAAATTACCAAGGCTGTACTCCGAAGTAACATAATTCGTATGAAGACTACCTGGAGGAGAGTTCGTGGTGGTCATCGAAGCACATGGAAAGCGTGATGGGCTGCTGAATAATTACGGTTAGCGTCCAGTGCAGCATTGCGACTTCCCTGTCACAGGGCGCTCGCTAGTCATGACCGTTATCCAACCCGCTCACCAGCCTCTTGATTTCTTGATCAGCAAGACTGACCATCTGAGGTGACCTACTATCTTCTTACTTTTGCATCATTTGTTCACTTCTACTCTATTGATAGGCTGTGTATGCCCATTGACTGATTTCAGACATTCGCTTTGTTTTGCTTGTTGGAGATCTCGTCCTGCCGCAAACGGCCCAACCCACCTCCACTGACCTCCAGTGAGCGCGTCGAACGCCTCAGCCGGTTGATCAGTTGCCTCTCTTTGTTGCAGCATCGAACATTCCAGATGACCCACCAGACCGGCGACATCATGCACCTACATTCGGATTCGTCCGACCTCGGCGAAACCAGCATCTCAGAGGAGACCCATGAAATGATGATATGCTCTGATGGCGACGGGCCTAGCAGCTATCTTCCACCACCCCGCATTGCAGCACGCTTCTACCGATCTACAAACGTCCGCCGAAAGTCAGCGGCTTCATCACGTCGTAACTCGATGTCCTCCCATCATTCCAGCAGATCCACCCGCTCTGCGCATGGCGGACCTTTTAGCACCCATGTTGCTCAGCATCTTCGTCGGGCCTCAATTATCGAGACTAGAAAGGCTAGGTTGGCGGAGAAAGCTGCACATGCGGAGAAAGTCAGACTACGAGCTGCGATGGCGAAGGCAGCACCGCGTATTTCTCCCATCAGCGAAGAACGTGCCATAGCTGCTAAGCAGGCAAGGGAGAGGTTTCTCGCACAGGTTGCCGCAAATTGCGCTGAGGAAGTCAAGCGGGCAAAAAGGGTGGCCGAAGACACGAGGGAAAAGAAAGCGGCTGAACACCTCAAGCTAAAGGAAGATATGGAGGAAAGGGCTGCCGAAGCTGAGAGAAGGAGGCACCTTCATAACCATCTACAAAGCCAACGCCGTGCCAAAGTCTCAAGTCTCCAGTCAGTAGAAGAGAAGAAGATCATAACGAATCCTTGGAAACCAAGGAATGACGAAGAGGCCGCAAGACTTATCCAAAAAGCTTGGCGTAATCAACGGCGAAGACGGATAGTGTTCGACTTCATGCAGCTCGGATTGACTGTTGAGAATATTCGGAACACGAGCTTTGAAAATGTCGGAGCCCTATTGAGCCAAGAAAGAGTCCTCGCCTGTACTTCGAGAATGCTAAAACTTTGCGGTCTACAAGACGGCGAAGGTGGCAGCGTTGGTGAGAATACAGCGACACGAGCATTTCTCAGCAGTTTCCTCATCTTAGGCCATCCATCGTATGTACTGAGTCAAGATGGTGTTCAGGAGCAGGATCTTAGCATAAAAGCGAGGGATCTTTTATTAGCATTTGGACAACTCATATCAATGCCACCAAATTCACAATTTTCACCCCTTTCCGCACAGCTCGCAACCCTTTCGGAAGCATACTCTTCGTTTCAGACTGCTTTTAGTGCTTGGAAAGACCACGACTCTTCGATTCTCATCAACACGATGCTTGCACAATTCGCCGAACTAGATGCTATCTGGCAGTCTGTCAAGAACGATACAAGAGGTGAAGTTACTGCGGACTATCGGGAAGGGATCAAGCACAACCAGATTCTGCTTCTCGCCAGGCTTAAAAGGCTTGCAGGTCCAGAGAAGGCAATGGAAATGATTAGAGCTGCTATCAAGTCAAGACGACTATTAAACTCTAGAAAAAAGCCTGCAGGCGATGTCAGACCACGAGCAACTTCCAATGTAATGAATGTAATGGACGCTCCATCGACGTTGGCCTCATCGCCGGCATTAGCTCACAACCAAACGGAGATTACAGCATCCTCGATTCCAAATCTGGGTATACCAGTGAAGCAGAGAAGGAAAACCGCAAGCGCTCTGCCTAATAACCGGATGATGGTCCACGAGCTTGCGATCAACAAGGAGTATAGGATTGACCCCAAGCCAAGACTAGAAAACCGTGACGCTTTTATGCGTGCTATTTCTACGAGTATTAGGGCCGGACTGGAGAGCCAAAGTAGTGAGAACTTGATCGTCACTATGGCCAAAGGTACTCGTGATAAACTATTAAGCTTGGTGGCACCCGGGAAGTCACTCCACATCCTTATATCTGAAACTCTTGATCCTGCAATGATCGCCAATCAGGTCAGAATAGGAGCCTTCTCGTACGATAAATTCTTTTCATTCATGAATACTATTTTACCGAAGCTTTGCGCACCCGTTCGAGATGCAGACGTAAAAGCCGTAGCTGAAGACCGGAGTGATGATCCAGTTGAGCGTCTAGCAAGGCTTCACTACGTCATTGATCTACTCTCTGTCGACAATGCGAACTTCACCTTGCAGAGACACGCTCCTACACTCCTGGAGAAGGCCCCTATGTATGAGCAGATTTGTTTCCGGGAAAGCCTCGGTGGTCGCCCGCCAACGAAGACTATAGGGTGGTGGATTCGTGCCTCGGAGAAGACCAGGGAGAACTCCATTAGGCGTGCTGCTGAAAGGTCCTCTAATCCAACCAGTAGAGCGACTCCTGATAAGATCTACATGCAAGGCCTTGTGGACCTTGCCATCGCAGTCATTACGCTAGAGGATAATGGCCTACCCGAAACTTTGGAACTGGATCGAGAGCGTATCCTACGCATCAGATCTGACACCCTTCGTATGATCACTATTGGCTCCATTCTTCTGACGGCCAAAAATTTGTTGAAGCGTGACGTCCGCTCGCAATGGAAGGCCGAAGCCCAAAGAATGTGGGATCATCCGTACGAGGACTCCCAAGTTTTCTTCTCCATCCTCGACAATCGCTACGCTATGCCTCCAAGCACTAAAAGCCAACTTTCGGGCACGATTGAGCGCGTCTTAGTTGACGCCCGAAATAGCCAAGCAACTCATCCGGTCATGAAGGTGCTCTTACAGAAAATCAAGACCCATGTGTTCACCCGGTTGTCGGCCGCGAGCGCCGACGAGCGGATTAGAGCAACCACTACCGCCAGCGAAGTTCTTGCCTCGAGCGGGCTACCGGAGTTTGTGGTGCAGATTGGAGCTTTGGTAGAGGAGTTGACAAAGGTTGCGGATGTAGATCGCGCGGCGCATGGGAGATGGTATGATGACATTGCTGCGCTCTCTGCTAGGAATTCTTCTGAGAGCTCATGATTTTACGATATGCTGGAGCATTTGGAGCAGGCGATAGGTCTGGGGTGATTGCATAACCACGATGGTGTACAGGTTGGATTATGGTGATTCTTTACATTTGGCGATATTGGGCTCGAACGCTGTCGGATGAGATGATATAGGGTCTTTGCTGGTGTAAGCAAGGCGCTTTGAGCTTCCTCTTGCTTTGGGCTGCTTCTAGGAGCAATAACACAATGAGACGTATATCATTGAGCGCTATCAGCTAACATCCATTCTCTTACCTCACCTCGTTTCCTTACCCGATTTCCCACTTTCTTCACCCTATTCATTAGCCATTCCCTAAAATTGAGTCTTATTCATCAATCCATCTCCTCTAGCGTGCAATTTTGTTTCCAATTGGCTATAAGGACCCTCGAAATCCCCACACATCCACCTTTCCAGGTACAACTCATGTACATTCTATCTTCAAGCACAAATCCTGCAACACTGCTACGTTTTCTTCTATATCCAGACCCAGCATGAACAATTCATTAATTAACATATATCCCTGCCACAGAAAACACATCATCCTTCCATTGATTACAGCCGAAGTCGTTGGTAACACCGAGCCCCGACAGCAGCGAGGTTTGCAAGCTGCACAAGACTACATCCAAGGCCTTGAGCTTACCTTAGACAATGAGGAACCTTTCGACGCCAAATCTATGAGTTCGGCAGATGAGAGAAAGCGGTGAAGAGAAGGATCTGAAATGTGCCTGTGGCATTGAAGGTATCAACGGTAATCTCTTTAGAAACCGGACGGTCGCAATATGCCAATTAACTTTGCTTTTTTGATGAGCTACGTCCTCATATTACGTTGACCTTGCGTTATCTCATTTCTCATGCTCGATGCAATCCTTAGGTGGCCAACCCTTTGACGAGCAAGCGGACATGATCTTTTAGTTGCTAGACGAATTGACAGCAAGAAAGCATCAGAAGTCACACTCCTAGAACGCCGCTAATGGAACGACAAACAAATTCTCGGTTTGACGACCCAGGCGCTACGGTTCGCTGGAATAAGAATTTCTATTTTTAGAGCAGGACTCTATGAGAACAATCAATGAAAAAGGAATCTATCATAAACCAACTGCTTATAGTCATCAAAGACCTTCCCGTTATCTGGATGATTTATAAGCGAGTGATGTCGAAGGTGAGCACTGGTATGTGGAGAAGGCGCTAGAATTGCTAGAAGCTTTAAACAATTGCGATACAACTAAATATGGAAATACATCCTATTCTTTGTCACCGTGGCGAGCTAGTGTTGGTTCAGAGCGAGATTTTGAGACGGGTGGATAAAAATTGACCACTCGGACGGGCTCACAAAGGAAACTTCTCTACTCTTTGCACCCTAACCTTCACTATAATCGAGGCCCTCAATTTCGAAGCACAATATCCGCTGCCTCACACCAGGAATCGGTGGTTGCAACAACGGACCAGGCTAAAGCTCTTGGGAGGCGAATAAAAACCGTCGACAAAAACACTACCGCAACTACGAAGATTATCTAGGCGCTATCTTCAGGACTACATTATCTTACCTCAGTTTTGCTACGATATCATTGCTGGTATTAAATTTGAAGAGGTAATAATATTTATATATATTCTATAGTATAGTACGGCGTTGGAGACCACATCCGTTACGCGGTTGAATCTTAGCCAGAGGTTTCTCAGACTGTCCGATAGAACAAATTATGCTGGGTTTTAGGATCAGGTATGCTCGATACTCTAGGGTTGGTGTTGGGCGGCATTGATGAGATTGCAGATCTCGAGATTTGTCAAAACTTGGCGGTTCTACTCCTGGATCTCCTGCAGGGCCTCTGGTTCGAACTAAGGATGAAATGAATTATCTCGGACAGTCAAGCCTCTGCATCAGGCGACGCACTGTCTGATCCTCAAGTACAGCGGCTCCACGCTAACCCCAAACATCACCATGCGGTTTTCGAGTATCTAGACTTGAGCTTTTTAAAAATGGCACTGTCTAGAACATGAAGTGTCATCTGAGGTACGAACAGGACTGACAGTCTACCCTATTTCGACCTTGATGAGAAGGACGAGGTTATTGCCTATTGCGAGATGAGATTCTTGCGATGCAAGACCAGACCGAGAAGCTGATACCTTAGATCCGACGACGGGGAAGTATGGCTTCCGTATTAGAGAACTCGAAGTGACACGCAGGATGGAAACCTTCCCCTTTGATGCGAAAGCTTCGCTCTCTCGCTCTGCTGCCCATATTCCGCCTGTATAATCTCAACCAAAGACTCGCTATGATGAACACATCAATACAAAACCAATATGATAATACTCTAGTTCAAATCCAACCAGACCAGGAAATTGGCACGGCTTTCCTATCAGCCGTTTTCACCCAGATTTTGTTACGGAAAACTCAAGAATCTCCGAATCTGGAACCATCATCGATGCTTAGAACGGTGCGAAGATCAAATGTCTTTTCCAAGTAATTGGGGAGTGTTTGTCGACGCAAGACAGTCTTGTTATCAGCGTTGATAGCGTTAAAGATCGGTTCATTCCCTTCCTTTACCGAGACTCTCCCTCTTCTTGTCATGAGCTATCCTTCCGGCACTTCGCCCGTCAAAGGTGCAGAACAAACATGACCGCTAGCTGGGGGGAAATTTGAGGATTTGACACACAGGAATACCTCAAATATCAGATTCATCGGTCTTGAGAGTTATGAATCTCTGGCTGACGAGAAGAAGAAATGTTAAATGGTCTGGTGCAGAGGGTAACGACTTGTCACCGTCTCAGCAAAACAGATTCAGGGACTTCGCAATAATTGGGGCATGCAAATCTATGATGATCTATTGTCAAGGCAAAAAAAGAAAGACACCAATTGATGAAGTCTTACCTAAAGGATCCACCGGAAGCCTTAAGTGTGCCTTCATCGTCACCAACCATTTAACCTTATGATATGCCCAACCTCAACCACGTATGGCCTCTCAGCTATGAAAGAAGGCATTCCATCGGTCCTTAGCTATCTAATCCAATCTATACACAGCCGCTTCACTTGTCCAGCTCCCTTGACTTTCTCAAATTCTTCGCAGACCTAATGCTACAAGCGAATTGCGATTCCAATTCCCCCAGAAAGTGTTCTTTCCAAGATTGTCAACGCTGCGGCAAAGGCATTCGCCATCGCGCAGTCCCCTATCCAGAAGACTGTGGATACGAGTCATTTACAGACAAACAAGAAGATCGTTATTACCACGGAGGTGACAATCACCACGAAGAAGACAACCGCCTACTACACACCAACACTGGGTGGAATTGTGTTCAAGGAAATGTTCGCCAGGCAACATAAAGAAAAACGAGTCACACTATTTCAAGCGTCGGGCAACAGCTCTCACCTCTCAATGTCCGAAACGAGTTAGTATCAAGATGCATGATATCTTCGCAATTCTTGACTGATTGCTCAAAACGATACGAAACCTCATTTCAGCTGCGACTCAGCATTTAGACTCGCGAGTCGACAGACCTTTCCTAAGACGCGTATACGGCAGGGTGGTCAGCTCGCTGCACATTATTTATCTGACAATGCATCTAAGTTTCTTCGTTGATTTTCTCTTTCAACGTGCTTTCGCCGTAATCATTTTCAACTTTCTTTCACTTACTTTTTGATTTTTTCAATATTAAAATATTCAAGTCAGCTTTTCTTTAACATTTTGCAACATGATGAACAAATCAACAAACACGAGATGTCGAAATTTGATTACAATGACAAACAAGAAATGTTACACAAGGTTTAATGAAGCGAAGTTCAAATATCACGAAGACTATAATATCTTGTTTTAAAGAATGAAACATACGAATCGTTAATTGCAGAGTACAAATGTATTAGTTTTCAGACACTATGGCCCAGGCGGATCTGTGGTTGTTTCCGTGAAACGTGAGTGCGGCAAACGCTGGTCTTGGATCAATTGCTGAGAAGTTCTTAGATTCACAAGGCCGAGACATGGTGTGATGATTGTGCTCTGGACTCTTTGAACTATACGAGCTGCGCTGCTATCAGATATGGTTAGGAAGTCATGATGTCATTTATATGGCACGGCTGTGGCTGAATTTGTTGCAGCACAAGAGGCCCGGATTGATGGCCTGTTGTGTCGGGTTATCAAGCAGGATAAAACCATTGAAAGACTGCAGAAGCAGGTTGAGGAATATGCCACCCCTCGGCCCACGCTCATCGCCCAGGCCCAAGATGCTTTGACGCTTCTCGCAAGGGATGAAGCAGGAGATTCGGAAGATCGGGATGCCCCTGTTGCAGCCAGAACACGTCATCAGCGTTACGAAGCTGCGGTGCCGTCCTCGTCGTTGTCCCCCCCTCCTTCGCGTGTCTCCTTGCCTCCGTCTTCCCCCGGTCCGTCCTTGCCTGCTGCCCCTCCTGCGTCTGTGAGGTCAATTTCGCCTCTGCTTCCATCATCTTCGGCGCCGGTCCCAGCGGTCATGCAGCCCACCAGTGAGGAGGTGGAAAGAGCGGTAGATTTTGGTATCAGTGTCTTGTCCACCCCATTTTGTCAGTACGGTAGCTGTGCATTTTTTGTACAATTTGGCTAATAGGTGTAAGAGTTTACTACCATAAATCCCCGAATCGATGAAAGGGCGCGAGCCGAGTGGTTTACATATCGTACGAAACTCGTGAGCTCTTCGTGTATCAGTTCTTTCATCTACTAACACATTTCAGGCTGCCCAGCAGAATATTGGCGAGGATAATGAGAAGGTACTGAGGTTTCCCTGGTTGATTCAAATCATAGATGTTACAAGACCATACGCTGCGGACAGAGAGCTGATGCCAAACGCTGAACGATTGCAGTCAACAGGCATCGGTCCGACATGGAAGTTATCTTACCAACTCGATAGCTTGGACTGATAATTTGCATTGGTGCCTCGAGTTACTTTCTGCAATGACGAGTCTAAAAATATTTATTTTACGCTAAATATCTTGTCAGCTACAAAGCTTGATATAACAACTAAGACTATCGTTACACTCTCACTCGAACATAATGGACTATCACGCGCTTAGATGGACAAACGTGGCCTTTGGACCTCATCGGCAACAATACCTTCACTCGCTCGCGGTTCCGAGACTAGGAGCGGTGAAGCCACAGCAGCTACGGCAGCTAATTCAGTATCCAGCAACACTGGGTAGCGGAGTGCGTTTGCCGAGTATCGGATTGAACTTTCCGGAAATACCAAGGGTTTCTACAGCATCATGTATCATGGTCTGCCTTCAAACAAGATTGGAAAGCTACTTATGGAGAGAAATTTGGGTATGGCCGGATGCTGAGGACGGCCGCCCATCCAATCCTGTTATCTCGAAACGTTACTTTCGCGAAATCGGCATCCCCGTATAAATCACAAGGTGAGAAAGATGCGTGGACATCTATGGGTTTTCAACGCCTTTCTGGAACCCCGTAACATGTCGAGGTTCCGGGGGGTTGGACTGCATTCCGACATTCGCTTCTAGGATGGACTAGCTCTGTCAACTATAGAGGACTTCGTAGTTGATGCCGTCGAAGAAGCACTTCTGATTCGTTGAATTACCCAGGTTCTACGTATCAACTTTCCAACCTCCTTTGAACTTTACGGCAACATCATGATAACTTATCTGTTGCAGGGAAAGGATGAAGACAAGACCTCTGAGTAGAGCAGGCAAGGTCTTGGTACCTCTAATGTTTTATGATATGAGTCTCATTAAGCCGACAATCTTTGAGATCCATACACGTGTTAAATGCGTTAACCGCAATTCCGAGACTCAAGAATTTTGTGAGCATAATATAGCTCGAAGGGAAGGGCTAAATTTCTAGCGAAGAACAAGTATCTACTCGCGAGACTTGGCTTGAAACATTTAACAGCACATTGCCGAGCCACATATCAAGAATCGAGTCTCAAAAGCAACGCAAACACCAGCATTATCATCGATGACGTGGTGATGGTTACATCTACCGAGTTTGCAGTATGCACTGCTGGGAAATAGAGCGTACGAAACACTCCAGGATCGAATGACCTGAACTATCAGGTCGCGACTTTCCTATTCCGAGATTTAATGATGCTTGCTCGGCGACCTAGGCTTGCAAATACTTTAGAAAATCGAGGGTGCCTACTGGTATCTGCAAGCCCACATTGTACCTACTGAACTACACCAACACCATACTTGCGTAGAGCAGATTTAATTCGGAAAAAAACACCCCTCGGCCGCACAAGCAACCTCCTTGTTAGCATCTGAGATCCCTACTTCCTTTCCTGCAGTCGTTCTTTTTACCTTAACTCAGCGCTCACTCACTACCATTATGACATCGGAAACCAGTACCAGCACCAATCACTTGAATTCCCATCAGCCGCTAAGAAACATGGTTACGCAGCCGGCAAATAGTTAATTATGTTCCAGCATTAATACAATTCTGGCACTGTTAGTGATACTGTTGCTTTCGCGCAAATATCAACGTAGAGGTTATCGCTTTTGTCAAGAACTTTAGATTTTTCTTGAATATAAAGCCGATTCATTAATTAAGTATACTAATTTTAGCAATCGGGTTCGGTCAACCCGAACTCGGGTTTCGTTGGGTTGAGAGAGGTCAACCCAGTGCATTTGAGGGTGTTTCGCTTGCCAGCCACCTCAATCACATACTCATTAATTCCCTCTAAACATACCTCGGAATACGAGAACTCATAGGTTAATCCTACATGTCTGAATACGATCCTACGTGGATGGGTCCGGATCTAGACCAGTTCACCTCATTAATAGCTTCAGATGAGGTCGCGACAACTGAGACGGTTCCGAAGGAGCAGATACCTACTTCAGGCCTTAGTGCAAATGAGATAGAAACCAATGTCAGGGAACGGCTCCAGAGAGCGAGAGAACAAAGGGAAGCCAATCTACTAGAAGAATCCAGGCCAACAGCCCGAGTTCTTAAATACCTGATCCAACAAAAGCAATCTCAGGATACTCAGATGACGGGAGCGCAGAACAGGGGAATCAAGGGAACTAGCAAAGCCAGTGATCTAGAAGAAGAACAGGACGAGGAGTCAGAGAAGGAGTCAGAGGAGGGATCAGAGAAGGAACTGAAGGAGAAACCAAAGAAGAAGGAAAAGGGTAGTAGAAGCAAACAATTACGGCTATGGCAGCCTGGCAACGGATCAGGACCGGATACACAAGCGATCACTGCTTGAAGACTCTTCGACGTTGACGGGAACTATCAGCTAGATTCAAGCTCAATCGACATGATCTTCCCTTCAAAAAACGTCTACTTGTCAGACTGATGAGCGAGCCGCATCATTAGAAGCTCTATGACAGCAAAGCATCGCTGTCAGTACTGGCCGAAGGATTTTAGTTCCAAAGGGTACATACTAGCTTCCCGTGAAAACATGGGGACTTCGTACAAGATTGAGGATGAGAAAGAAGTTTGACATTACGCGATAGCTATCGGAAGGTATCAACTACATGGGCAGGAAGGTTCCGGGTTCGAGTCTGTCAAGAGAGTAGACTGGTCAGCGGATAAAGGGCTAATCCTAGGCGATGAAGCAATAATTCAAAAGAATAGTTCCGCTAAGTTCCCCGGAGTTGTGGAAGAGAACATAAGGAAGATAGAGGCGAGATTGACGAGAACAAAAAAGCGTAAGATAAAGAAGGGCCAGTCGCTTCGAGGACCAGCCTCATTATCGCCACCTCCAGGGCCCAGGACCAGGTCAGGAGGAGACCCCAAGTCGAGTATTGGTAGCAAAGCCAGACCTACCACCAAAGCCCTATCTACCAACTGAACCCGACGGCAGGCCTAGATTGAATAGAGCAACGCAGAAAAGAAATCTCAATCAAAGCAGAATCACAGTCAGTCGACTGACGTTGAGTTTTCGAGAACAGTTATTCGAATCAAGATGTGAAGTCATGATGACTTCTACAATTTGATTTGATCATGAATTCAATTGAAGGAGGTTTTTGATGAAAGCGACAGACTTGTCGTTATTCTATTACTTGAAACAGAATGTGCCGCAATGATGATAGTTGAGAAATCTCAATCAATGATATCTTTCAGATCAGCATGAGCTTCAACAATCAAACAGCAGATACTTGAAGAAAGAACGAAGCATAGTCTCGATCGATTGAACTTACATTAGCATGCTAAGCTCTCGCACAAGTGAGCTAAGCATTCTGAAGAACCAGATCATCTACAATAAAGTTATGCAAGCAGTTATCCCAGGACCATAAATAAGTGTATCGAAGCCAAAGAAAACCCGAAGGCACAGATCGAGCTCACCCAAACGATCGACATCTTCGCTAACATACTTTCTCACTTCTTGATCCGTCGATGTGAGGAGAGTTTGTGGTTCAAATACGAGCTGGTGGAGCTGAAGAGCGGCCTATTCTCTTATATTAGCTTCAAGCAATGTCAACATGATCTTTGATCTTAATTCATCAGAGTCAGCAGTGCGAAGCCTGAACATCAGAATTCATCAATCATCAAGAATTTCTACGTCAATTTTCTTTAACCTGACAGAACAACTTAAGAGAGACTGCTTTACAGTCATTATTACTCACTTTGAAATTTGAATAATGCGTCAGAGTTTCAAAACAGACAGAACTCTTGAAGGGAAGTTGTAACAACTGTGTATACGGCTCAGGCGCCTTCGAACTCTCAATTATAGAGCATACAACACGAGCAGCAGGCATCTCAAGAACACCATGCGTGTCTGAAGGCATTGAGGAGTTTCGGGTCCGGTAGAGCTTCGGCAGCGGATAAAGTCTCTGGAGATGAGGCACAAATTACCCCATGCATGCCAGTTGGTGAAGACATCTGGGAACTCCAATCCGGATTTTCCTCCTACAGCAGTACCAACAACGAAGAAAATGAAGAGCCTTCCATGGTCATCCGGACTAGCAATGAGCCAAGGGCTCTGCCCGAGACCTTGGCCGGTGGTGACACCTGGGAACACCTATCCGCGTTTTCCTCTTTCAGTAGCGGTGAGGGTGAGGGAATTAAAGACACCGACATCAGCAGCAATAAGACGGAGATTCCGTTCGATATTGCCGGTGGGCAAGGAAACCCACGGTTTGACACTGAAATCGTCGTCCAACAGAGTAAGCTTTTCTAACATCGCTAGAGAGATACTTCGCACCGGCTGCCTTTGGGAGCAGCAGCCCCTTTATAAACCGATGATGATCTTCCGAAAATCACGTCGTTTTGTGGGGAAGATCAAGGCCCTAGGGGTTGAACACAGCGTCGAAGGTCAGATCCAGATCTTCGCGTCCAGGTTGAGACTATTGCTCGATGGCCGGCCTTCAGAGAAGTGACTGAAGTGTGTGTAGAGAGCTTCGTCGAGATTGCACGACCTCTCACCCAGCTCACTGGAAATGCTTTCTGGAGATCGATTGAATTAGAGTAACTAGCATCTGAAATTTTTCATACCAAGGACATCATCACAGTCTTTATGCATGGACAACCCACTTGACCTGGACGACATTTCATAAAGGCCCGGCTAAGAACTCCCGCGGGACCACTCCGCAGTTTGTAGACAGAGGCCTTGCTGCACGAGACAATGTGTTTCAGGAAATATCAGCGAGAGCAAAGAGAAAAAGCTGGCGACTAAGCGTCGAAAGTTGAAGGACCTGGAGGATAAGGCTAAGGTGGTGGCTGATGCCCCGGCTCAGGCAAAGGCGGTAACGCCCAAATTGAAATGGGACCTGAACCAAAGAAAACAGGCAATTGAAGATATGCGGGACAACCTGAACACTGCAGAGAACATATCAACATCACCACAATATCCAAGAAATTCCCTCCCGCGAGAGTGAAACTCCGACTCGTGGATGCGCAATGTTTTCCTAATTGACCATACTGGGGGTAGAACGAGGTGCTCTGTATCTTCGAGGCTTCACGAGTAAAGAATGAACCTTACTGATCGGAAAACCACTGAGCAGGGCGTCGAAGATCTTAGAACCTTAATTGATTGCACTTTGGACCTTGAACTCTATACAAGCAATCCATATATTAAAACCGAACCGAGCTCATTCATTGTTCTTTCTATTTGACTCATCTACGATGACAGGCGATAAAGAAGCCAATCATGAACCTCGTGTGCGAACCTGGAAAACCTGCCGCTACTTTTTTTACCCCTGTTTAATGCCAATAATAGCTGCCACAAGACTCAACCTGATGTCAATACCAAGGCCGAGTGAACCTAACTGGTTACTTGTATGATAAGAGGAAGATTGTGGTTGAACTTCGCGGTGCTGCGGCTTGGCGGTGTTGCAGACGGTCTTGGGTGGTAAATCTCTTCAGAGGTTGTTTCAAAGGCTTCGTCGACAACGTTCAGATCGAGAAGTGCACCAATTACATAAAGAATATACATCTGAAGAGATGAAAATTTACATTCAAAAGACGCTTCGAAAATCGTTAGGAGACGTGAGAATTGTGTGAAAGAACTTGAAGGCTCTAGAGTCGAACCTTGCGAGTTATCTGAGTCTCAAAGCGACGTCAGACCTGCGGGATTTTGATGAGCAGAGAACAGCGCTTCGATATGTCGAAAGACGTTGAAAAATTCTGTGATCAATGATATGAAGCTTTGTGATGAACAAGTCATCATTGACAGATCGAAAATTATCTAGACATCTGTCACTTCTCACTTCATGATATATCAACTCAGACAAGCGCTCGATAAGGTTCTGACTGGTAACAATGTATCAGCTCATTCAGACGATCTCAGAAGTGTTCTTGAACCTGAATAATACTATCGTCATCAAACATCTTGGAAGGATCAGTGACGAAGACTGAAATTGAGCGTACTATATCACTAAATGTTATTGAAAGAGTCAAAACAAATCCGGCACACAGGATTGGAATACGTTTTTCATTCCGCTGTTGCTGTTCCTATCCCCGTCTCCACGACTGTTTCGAGTTCATATTCGGTAGTCCCTTCTCAAGGCCAGACGTCAGGAGGATTTGTGACGACTAAGCAAGGGTCGGGAATACTGGCTACGAGGAGCGCTCCGGCTGAAATCACGACCAGAAAGACATACAGATTGCATAGGATATAATTATTTTCATTTTATCATTATGCTCAAATTTCTCAACGATAATACAACCCGTTCATACTCAGGAAAAAGAACGACATCAGACGAATTCCAACAAAAGTCTTATCTGAATTTAAGTAGAAGCAGCCAAAATCGTACTTCGCGTTCGCGTATGCTTCAAGAATCGCAACTACAATACCGGCTTCAGCATAGCTAAGAGAAAGTATAACCTTCAACTGACATGGACAGAGTTGGTTGAAAATGGCTAGCTCAAAATAGAAAAAGACGAGGTCAATTCATAAGAGCGCTCGCGATCCTTCAATGCTGGATTTGCAAGACGATCAGTACTGTTTTGGCACAAGATGGTGGATGCGCCAGCTACCCATGTGTGCGATCACTCGCATTGTTAAGGGCTTCTTGGTCGCAAAAGCACGGAGGCAAACAAACACTACCTGAGGGCACAAGACCTGAAGCCGCGAAACTGTGCGTCTGCCAACATTTCATAATAAGGAAAAGGCTACTCTTTGCAGGCAGTTGCAGGACGCCAAGCAAGGACGAGATGCTGCTTATGCAATTGTGACAGCGCTGAAGAAGAAGAGAAGAGACCTCGAAGATAAATTGAGGAAAAGTGATTGCATGGTGGAAGAATCCGCTCATTTAACGAAATAGAAAGTCATGAACAGCATACGAGCTGCATGCTAATTTCTGTCGACAGAGTCAGCATGATGACATCGACTGATTCTTTGATTCACAGTTGTTCGTTTTTCTTGAACTACTCATCTTGAAGGTACAGACTCACAAGCGACAAGCGATCTTCAAGACTTCAACGCAGAAGAGATTATCAAACAGAGAGTCGAGAAGTCTAGTCGACTCGTTCATCTCGACTATCAGAAGTTCATTGTGATGATAGCAGAACACTTACGTTCTGATAAGAATGAGCAGATCTGAATGAAGTGAAAAGAAGCAATAAAATTGATCTTTAACGAGATGCCAAGACCCGATTCGGGTCAGGATTTTGGAACCGAGTATTCGAGCCGGGTCAGGATTTTGGGACCGAGTATTCGGGCCGGGTCACGACGTTGGTATCGAGTATTCGGGCCGGGTCAGAAAGTAGGTATGAAAACCCGGCCCGACGGTCAGTCTAACGAGATGTTTTGAAGAGTGATCATTGAAAGCAGACACAAAATAAATGCAGAAAAATTCTCTTCACATTCAAATTAAATAAGAATTTTTTGAAATTTCAGCGTCATTTTTCTCAAAAGCGACTATGTTGACAAGTCAGCTTACAAAGATTTATCGTTCAAAAACATTGATCACATTAATTCATGACACATTCAACTTGACAGCATACTCATTGAAGAACATAAGTACCACTCAAAACAGCTCTCTAGCTGACGATTATTTCTTTGAAGCCAAAGACGCGCTGAAAGCACAGTCTCCACCTTCGCCCCAATGGCGTTGCTCTCAGCTAAAACCTCAACTGAAGGAAACGCTAACCAAACATAATGGTAAAACATCCTGTTCAAGAGAGTTTCGAGGAAACATACCACGACATCGGCACCAAGCGCATCTCTGTTTCCTGATAAGATTTCACTCTATTCATCGGCAACTTAAGCTCGAGAAGCAACTGTCTCTCATCTCATGACCCGAACAACTAGAACAGATCATTAAACATCGTTCACATTCATAGCAAGAACGGCTTCACCTAGGCGGTACAATGCGAATCCCAGCACCGTCTCCATCATTCAAACATTTCTCATACTTACTTCAAAAGCACAGATTGCAACCTCTCTAACCAAATCTCTCTCTAGAACCCTAGCGAAGTTCCTTAGCACCCATATTCCTTCAGCGCACACTCACCCACATCTAAAAACTCTACAGATGCACAGGTGACAGAACCTCTTTTTCGCTCCAAAAGCAAACAGACAACTTGAATCGTTCAGCAAAGCTCAAATCACACTTTGCAACAAAGACAACAGATGAGGAAGGAGTCAACAGAAAAAAAAAGGGGGGGGGAAATTGGGACAATCAAAAGCAATTTCTTGACATAGTATGACGAGGACAAGGAGAAAGAGAATAACAGGAAACTATTGCTCAACACTGGAACCATACTAGACAACCTGATCAAAGAAGTAAGGAATGGAATGGAGAACCTTGATCCCGATTTCCTGGAATACGATTTCAAGAAAGCGATTCGAAAGGGTGACAAAGACAAGGACGCACGGGAGGAAGCCACTAAATACTAGGACTAAATGGGGCCTTATTACACGCCGGATCTTGTTTCCGACTCCTTTTCCAAGCTTTTGACTCTTTCCTTATAAGCAACGCAGTTGCTTTTACTGAATGATTCTGACCCCTTTTCCTTAGCTTGCGGCAACCTTATTTTAATGCTTTATTAAATGGTTGGCTCTTTTAGCGCAGTCAGTGAAGCTAAACTCATTACAGTTGAGCTCGCTGTCTTCAGCGCTCGGTCATTCGATAACGCCAGATTTCGTCTGATTGCGAGAATTCTGTCAGTACAACATCAGTACGATATTAAAATTGATGTCAATGTCAAGTATTTGAATCAGGAAAAGAAAGAGCTTTTCGGTTGATGAGGATTTTAACCTTTCTAGCATTTGTCCGAGCACAACTTTTGACATTGCAAAAAGGAAACCCCCCCGGAAGCTCAAGCAGCCCACTGTTGCTGGCTTCACCCGCATCCAGAGCCACGAAGACAATGACAAGACTCCCACACCATCATCGTTTCAGGCGCTCGAATTGAATAGCGGAGCAAGACTAGCCCAGCCGTCATACTCCGACCCCCTCCATCACCCAATGCGCCCTCCATACCTTCTCGAACTTCCTCACCCTCCCGAGGCTCCACGATTGGGTTCAGCAATAGAGCCAGAAGTCCAGTAAAAACGTTTGTCGATCTTGAATTCGCGGAACGACCGACTATCTACAAGGGCCTGAATGGCAAGTCTATGAAAGAGGCGGTTCGCTTTGTTATTGTATTGACGGGGAAGAGCATCGGGTAAACAAACAAAGCGATTGAATGCCAACCTTGAATTACCTAGTCAGCGGCATAAAACATTAATTCCGTAAAGTCGACGTACACCTATCAATCCAATCAATCCGAGTCTTGTCTATTTACCCTTGATCATTGACCATTGACCGTTGACCAGCGTGTTGGAAACAGAGAATAGTCCTGTTGTTACCCCTGTGTGGTTGCTCCTTCCTCCCTCCGTCGCTCCTACTTTCTAGAGTAGTTCAACCAATAATATATGTATACACATGCACATAGGTACTCCTTCTGACCCTCATATATCAACAAACAAACCTTTTTCTTATAATCTTTCTAAAACAAAACTATCTTCATAATCCCAGCACTGAGATTAAAACTCTTCATCCTAGAAACCCTCCCCCCAAACCCCCCGGCCCCCCATCTCAATCAAAACACAAGCAAGTTCGTCCGCAACATCTTCGAAAAGTTCGGATGCGAGATAATAAAATAATAGTACATCTGCAGCATTCAGAAAAACCGCTCTCTCTTTTCTTTCATTTTTTTCTTTAAACATGTTGCTCTCTTCTCCTCCCTACTTATATTTTAACACTGCTTCAGCTTTCTGTCTTTGAGGTTTTGTGGAATAGGGGAGTTGGGCGGACGTAACAGAACTGGCATAAATAACCACGTTATGTATAATGTACAGTACTCTCACTAACTCGCACTGCCATCCCCTTTTCGATATTCTCGCTCTTGCAATCTCTCCACGACCCATCCCTCTCCCCTTGGGACTCCCAGTCTAGTTCTCCAACCGAAATTGAGACTTTGCTGTTTGAGTTTTTCTGTTTGTTCGCTGCTGATGAATTTCGTGCTTTTGTTGCGAGGTTGTATATAGGTAAAGGTTGCGTTCTCGGAGATGGTAGAAGAATGGCTTTGAGTTCTTGGAAGATGACAGGGGAAAGGGAAGAAAGGAAAGTAGGTGACTGGCGGTTTTTAAAGAATCTCATCGTCTTACGTGGTGGCAAGGAATATGTTGGCGAGGGTGCTGAAATGGCGTGTAACGTGTTTAGCAAACAATGGGCTAAAGCCAATCACACTCGAAGAACGTAGAACGGAACCTATCAGAGGTAGTCATTCACTCCATGCAAAGTGCTGTTATGTACAGACTGTTGGAAATAGGGGAGATGGTAATATTCGCCTTTCATAGGGCTGATAGGGCTGGGGCCCGCTAGTAGAGTTTTCACCTGCTCGCTCCTAGGTAGACTCCTAACAGGCTGACAGCAACAACCAAAATATCAATATGCCCCCATATGACCTCATATTCCAACACAGACCTCCAACGCTTCCCGCCTTGGTTGCTAGAACGAGCTCACTTACCCGACTTTACGCGAGCGACTTCGCTTCTTACCGGAACGTTGTGCTTCCTCCCCGGCTGCGGAAAGCCCTGCACGTCGACATCCTTCCTGAACAAGAGACAATGGGTTGAGCCGCCGAAGTGAAACATGCCAATCTGATCCCCTTTCTCAACATGCTGCCCCGCTTTGACCGTAATCTGACACGTCGACACCTCCGCCATGCCAACCCCAAGAAACGCCATCAATCCGATAGCAGGGTTATCCGCCTCGATGAAAATGATGGCCCGCGTCGCCGTGGCAGTGATATAGCCCTGTCCCGTACTCTCGCCGCTTTCGTCCGCGCCGTGGGACTCGGTAAAGTCTTCAAACAGTGGCTCCGAGTAGTATGTGCCGTCTTGCACATAGGCTTTGACGATCTTGCCCGTGACAGGACTGTGCCAACGGTGGTAGCTCAGGGCGCTTAGAAAAGCTTGATAGATGGTTCCGCCAACAAAATGCGAGGCCAGGGCGTCGTGTGCTAGCATGTCCATTAGAGAGTATGGCTGGCCTTTGATCCAGAAACGGTCGCGGAGCTTGACTCCATGGGCAGTCTGATAAGGTAGCGACTCGCATGCATTGGCAATAATGTTAGGGTCATTGGGGCCGGCGACGGGTCGTATCCCGTCTCTGAAGGTACGGGTGAAGAATTGGTCCCACGAATTGAAGCCATGGTGTTTTGCATTGGAATCGCAGACAAACATGTCATGAAAAGCGTGCGAGGACTCGCCAACATTTGCCGTAGCTGTCAGGTCTTTGATACCGGTCTCGCCGAACCAGCCCGACGAGTGCGTATCAAGGACTGCGGCAGACGGTGGTGATTGTAGGAACTCGCCCCACGCATTGAGCACTTTTTTGATCATGGCGTTTACTTGAGGGTCTAGGAAAAGGGCAAAGCCACTTGGCGTTCCCATAGGCCAGTCTAACATGACATTGATAGGCAGACCAACCAGACCAACTCTTTCAGACTGGTCGTTCCATGAGGGCGCAGAGGTAAGCATATGATTGAGGACCTGCAGCATATGCTCATAGCTTCGAATCTGCCGCTGGCCTCCGGGATCCTTCGAATAAGGCTTTTTGTTCGGTACTTGATCGAACATGGACGTGAACAGCAGATACAGACGCGTTTCTCCCTCGATCAGGTCTTTGAATTCCTTCAGGACGGGATGTAATTCCTTGGGGTTATTCTCGACGTGATTGACGATGCCAGAGAGCCATTCTTGGTGGACGCGGTGGTCCTGCGGAAGCCATTGTCCTGTCCTTTGCAACGTCAGAATTGGAATACAATGACAGCATTCTCGACCTTTCTTCTCACCGAGGACGCCGATGCTCATCAGGGACGTGATTCTCAGAGGGATCCATGTTGACACGAGGAATAGGAATGGTAACTGCTTGTCAAAACAGCTCAAACGATTGCTGGTCAAGACACGTAGCAGACTGACAATCGCTCAGGAACGTAATTGAAGTTGGCTGGTCGTACGTAGCAAGCTCGTCATATTTCAACCTTCCAGCAGAAAGTTGGAAACTAGGTAGTTCCCGCATCAACCGAAGTACCCTTGGAGTTATCATCATACCTTACCAAAAAGGTCCGTTGTGAACAAACTTCGTACGCCCGATACCTTACCTTACTCCTTACCAGTTCAACCGCAACACCTCGAACCACACATCATCCAAGCTGCCGTATCCATGTGCACCTTAGCAAGCTTACAGTACCTACCTTATTTATGGGCAACGTCAATTAAGTCCCCCAATGGAAATGAAAAGTCGCTCAAACGCGGCATTCTCTCCAAACAACTTTCTATACGGAAACCCTGCAAATGCCAGCTCATGGGCCATGGGTGCCGGTTCCACTGTCAAGTCCTTTCTTTGGCTTGGCAAGATTCTCGGTCAACAGACGAATTTTGCATGTTTTGCCCCTCGTCACGGATGAGGGCTGGTGGTGGGGTAATGGATGATGACGTCGGCGGGGTACGGTACTTCTCCGGGCCGAGCGGGCCGCGGTTGGGCCGGAACAGGGATGTATGAGGTCATGGAGGTCAAACATGGAATGTAGGTAGGTACCTAAGGTACCTTATGGAGTAAAATTCCTTACCCAAGCGTGCCAAGGTAATATATCAGAAGTCTAGTTACAGATACTAAGAAAGCACGCCGAGAAGATTGCCCAGGGAGTTGCAAAACCCCCCTAAACCATTCAAACTCCCAAACCTCTCATGAACCATATCATGCAATATCAGCACATACCAGCAGAAAGAAGTTTCGAGTATCAGTACCCAAAATCCCCCCCAATCAATCTGAACAAAATTCCAGACAATCACTTTTACTCGCATTCACCCCCTTATTTCATCCTTCGCTCCCTAAACTGCGCCCC
>JAABVA010001265.1_pt1 | contig 27620 bp, 34 predicted proteins | sample 5560331 | NCBI WGS metagenome assembly JAABVA01 (sample SAMN12812661, study PRJNA571458) | rock metagenome | isolation source: Antarctica rocks | place: Antarctica: Victoria Land, Mt New Zealand sud | collected 2016-01-07 | reverse complement strand
CTAATCGAGCCTAGTGAGCATTCGAGCTAGGGGTGATGTCATTGGGACCCTGCATCATATGTGTAAGGCGCCAACCCAATCGGGCCTAGCACAGGGCTGAGGAACACACATATAAGAACCGAGTTCTTTCCTGTAGATACTTTCCTTCCTTAGCATTTATCTATTAGTTTAATGACACCCATATGACTCGCTCTATGCTGGCCCCTAACAAGCACTTTTTTGGCACGTTGGGGTTTCTATTGACCGTTGAGGACGACCACTCTCGTTTTCGAAAGCTCTAGTCGACTGTTCAATCGTACTACACACTCGTATAAATTGACTGACAAATGGAGCCCAAGGGAGACAGCGTTCCACCATAATATCGAATTTGTCCCAATTTCAATTCAGGACAAATCTGGCTTAAACAAGTCGAAAACAATCATGAATACTTGAGAGAAAGGCTTGATAGGGTTCCTGACTCGACAGTTCCTGAAATTTGGCTGAGTCGAGGGAAGCAATTTCGGATGACTGAAATGGCGAAAACCACATAAATAGTTATAGACTAAATCATTCACAAAACCGGCTACCAACTAACTATTGTACTGGACACAACAAATCATTTGAGGCAAAGCATGATACCTTTTTATATTTTTCGAACAGATGGAGGGACTAAGGCCTGACTTATCTTGGGACTAACCTATGATGTTCAAATATACAAGGGATATGTAATGGGTAGGTTCCGAAACACAATCCCCCAAACCAATGAAGCCAGAAAATGAATCCAAGCGACATGTCGATTATCATAGCGCCGACTCAGATGGTCAACCATCTCGTTCAAAAACGAGAGCGAACCACGAATGACACCGTTAGTACTTGATAAAGAGCGGGCATGCTAGAAAAGAGTACAGTCGAGCACCTAAACATAATATTGCCTATAACATGAATATTACGAAGGCCGCAAAGAGCAAAATAGATCTTATGCTCGTCCTACACGTACTTGCCCTTCCCAATCATGGTCAATAGACCGTGTGTCTGTATTAAAGACTTCTTCATCGGGGTCGTCGTCATCGGTAACGGTGGGGGTATTATTCTGAACATCGTCTTCGCAAAGATCGTCTGTGGCCTCATAGGCACCGTCTTCATAAACGCCATGAGTATCGCCTTTGTCTGTACCGTTTTCGAGATGACCGTCCCCACATCTTTCGCCGGAAGGGTGGGTATTCATCCCATGAGCACCCCCCTTGGGTGTCCCTGGGAGCATCATGGGTATTGTTGGGCCATCTTCAGCAACATCGTGGCAGCGGGCACAACGGCAAGCACAACAAGAAACGCAACCCGGTGGGACGTGTGAGAGCTATAGTGAGATTGAGAAGAAGAAGAAGGACCATCCACCAAGGCTCCCAATGTTTGAACCGTTTAAAACCCACCTTTTGAAACTGAACCGTTAAGGAAGCGATTTCCTTAAACCGCTTGAAAATCGCTCTGTACTGGACCAAATCGATATAAACCGTTTATATTGTACAAGGGGAAGACCACATCAGCATGAGGTACTAGTAAACGATTATATATTTGAATCTTTATAATTTACCTGAACATACCTAGATTTTATTGAGATGCACGCCAAAATTGAGTGGAAATCCCTAAAATATTTATTCAGTATCAGTATTACCCCACACTGTGAATCTTTCATTCAGTACCCCATATATACTCCATTCAATACTTTACCCAGTACTTTACATATATTTCATATATACTCTATCCAGTGCTCCATTCAGTGCTCCACCCAGTGCTTCACCCAGTGCTTCACCAAGTGCTGCGTTCATCACTCCATATATGCTCCATCGAGTGCTTCACCCAATGCTTCATCCAGTGCTCCAAATATGCTCCACCCAGTATTCTACCCAGTGCTCCATATATGCTTCATATATGCTTCATTCAGAGTATAATCATATAAGCAAAGAATAAACAAAAGATGGAAGAACTAAAAGACGCGCGCAGACGTGTACGAAACCTGAAATTTTGAGCTAATTGCGGGACAGAAAACCACATGATCAGTACTTTTCTTGACCAATCGGATTGAAGATTCTAAAATCTTATCCCAGTATATAACAGATAACAATATGAACAGCGGAGGTCAACTATCGAACCCTTCGCTTTTGCTAAGATCCTCTATCTAAATCGAGTACCTCTGTGCGCTGAGCAAGTGTGCGCTTGAATGTGCGCGCTTCGCCGGCTTCCGCGCGTCTTGCGCCGTCTTCTAGACTCTATATTCATTACAGACTCCCTCGCCTGAGCTTTCGATTTTGACGACGCGGAACAGCCGCAATCAGCACTCAAAATCTACATACGAGTTACTGGACTTGCTCTGTTGCAAGATTGTTTCCTCGAATACGCTGTTTCTATCGCAAACGATCATCTGATTTTGGTATACTATCTACTTGACCGGAATTCAGAGAAAGTCAAGATGATTGGCATTCTCCCCTTAGACAGGGAGACGTTGGAATCTCTGAGCTAGTCCATACACAGTCATCTGTTCGAAAATTCCGCGACTCCGTCCTTGTCTCCTCTGAGACCCCTAACCTCTTCTTCGAGCATCTTCAAGCAGACACCTTTCGCAACGACTCCGCAACCGCCTGATACGAGCCCTTGCTAATCTCGTCCAAGATACCCGTCCCGTTCGGCTGCCACCCCAATTCCTTCACCGCCTTCGCGCCAGACGCTCTGTTCTCGGCCTTCAAGAACCACGCGAACGTCTCTCCCATCTGCGCTAGCGCGTCCTTGTACGAAATGTCCCGCACCGGGACCATTAGCGCCGCAGCTATAGCGTCAAATATTTGGCGCGCCGTCACATCGGTGGCCCCGCTGGCGTTGAACAGCTCGCCGGCCTTGCCCTTCTCTGCCGCTAGCAGGTACAGCCGCGCGGCATCATTGACGTGCACGACGGTGGTGTGGTTCTTGCCACCGTCAACGCATGTGACACTGCCGGCCTGCGCCGACATGCCCATGAACAGCTTGACGCCGCTGCCGCCGCGGCCATAAACGTACGGCGCCAGCCGAACCCCCGTAACCCGGATGCCTCTGCTGGCTAGCGCGAGCGCGTGCTGCTCACACTTGATGCGAGTATTGATGGGGTTTGGCTCCGGCGGCGACGCCTCGGTTGTTTCGGCTCCCGTAGGGTCGGCGGCAGCAGATAGTGTGCCCGAGGTGACGACCAGCGGCTTGCCGGTGCCCGCCAAGGCGTCGGCGATGGCGTCCACGGCGGCGATATCAACAGGCATGACGGCTTCATACGGGCCGACGCCTAACGTATAAGCGGTCGCGAGATGTATGACAACATCTGCTTCGGCGCTCTCGCGGCGCAGGACGTCGAGCGAGGTAAGGTCCCCGCGGACGGGCACGGCGCCGAGGCTGCGCAGCTTGGCGTCGCTGGTTTCGGTCCGGGAGAGCGCGTAGACATCATAGCCCTCCGCAATAGCGAGCTCTGTGACCACAGAGCCGACGTAGCCACTAGCGCCAGTCATAAAGAGTCGCTCTTGCTGTTTCTGAGCCGCCATCGCTGCGGTGTTTGATCTCAAAGGAAGGAAAGAGATGGTAAATTGACCGAGAAAAAGTTGCAAAACTGTGTGTCTGGTGTGTTGATAGATGAACGAGATTAGCAGAAAAATAAGCTGAAGAGTAGAATCATGAACTTGTAAATATATTGAAAGGGCTGTTCCGGGAACCGCGGAATTAGGATCCCTACCCGCCCAAACCCCGTCTATTCCCGCCTATCTCCACGGTTAGCCTACTGGTACGGAATATCCACCGCGCAATGGGTTTCCGACTAACTACTTCGGTACAACTTGATATACTAGTGCCATATCTATCACGCTAACCTAGATCATCGGATACTAGCCCATATCAGCTTAGCGTGCGCAGAAACCCCGTTTCAAATCCGCGATTGTCCGGGGAAAGAGAGAATCGAACGTCGGGGATATCACGCCGTGGACGGGAACTATGAGGCGTCGAACATCTCGCCATTGTTCACATTGCAGTCCATTCCGGTTGATGCAGCGAGGCAACAGCACATGGGAAAACAGCGGAATACCTAGGCGGATATGTGGCGAAATGCTGTTCACAGGGGACCTACAAAAGATCGTAACATCATGTACGGGAGGGATGATCGATGCGTTCAACAAGGGGATTAGCCATTCGGAGGACTGGTAAATGTATAGACGAGGCGAGGACTGGGCGTCAGGATTGTGCGGTGTATCGTTGGCAAGTTTTTTTCTTCTCATCTCTCCTTTTTGCTTTGAAAGGTCTGAGACAAATTGTACGATACCATAACACCAGAGATGCCAATGAAGGGCGCGACTTATTGTATATCCTACCAATCGTTCCCAATAAAGCCGTTGCGCCTCTAATCTGCTTCCGATGACCAACCTCGTCATTTCCTTTCGTGATAATTCGTCTATGCATCCGATCTCGAATCTTTTCAGACCTTCGACCCCGCAAATACCAAGGGGCACATAGACACACAGAGCTTGAGCTACTGCCCGGCCACCTGCGGGAGGAAGCCTGTTCGCTCTCTAGGCTGGACTATATTCCAGCGTGGACGTATGTATTGCGGGCCGAGATCCTGTCGGGGGACTTGCCCAAGATTCACTCCCAGGACTTGCTCTCTTGTCGTGTATGCCAGTAAGCGCTGCTCGTCTGGGTCTGATCATCGGCTATGCTTGTTCGTGCGCAAACGGCCCTGCTTGGCCGTGCTCGAACATCCGTCGTCATCGCTACTGAGATCGGTATCGGTACCGCTCAAAATCCTAGCGTTATCGTTGCTGAACGACTTGTTTCCTTCGCGATGCCAGAGCCTTGGCATCCACGGTTCTGCTGGCTCGGGGTCGGATACTCGTCGCATCTTTGTGGATAGGGCTTTGCTTTCGCAGCAGTTGAGACAGTGGTTCTACCTGACGATAGCTGAGATGTGATATGCCGGCTAAAGCCAGTCACGAGAAACGAATTTTGCTTCATCGGCTTGATCGTGAAGTCGTTGATCCTCTCAACATTATCAGTGCTTTGAATGAGTCGGGCAAGCTGGGCAAAGGAGACTCCTCGTTCATTATAGTTGTTTTGAATCAACGCTGTAAAGGAGTAGCAATGTAGGGATTGCGGACGGAAGATGGCTTCAATCAGCGTCGGTAGGAGGTTTCAGGACGATCCGCTAAGGTCGTTGCAGTCAGACGACATATCTGTGTCTATGGCTTGTGGCGCAGAAGGAGCCGGCGAAGGCAATCGACCCTCGGCGCTAGATCCCACGGCGACTATCGAAGTCTGATCAAGGACGAAGTGTAATTTGTGAGCGTGCCGATAGAACTTAGAGCGTGGTTCAGGTTGACGGGTAGACCTCTGCTGAAGATGATGCTTGTGCTACTTGAGCGTTGGGCCATTGTAAGACGAAGGCGGCTGCTTCCGCTTAGGGAAACGTGATTTCCTATCGTCTTCATGCGAGTCGGTTTTGTTGTTAAACTCGTCGTCGCTGTTACCATCGCTACAGCTCCCCGCCTCGTCATGGCTTGTCTCTGGCAATAGATCGCGGGCGGGTAGGAGCCGCTGTCGCTCGGCCGGTCTAGGGTTTTCATTCTTCTCGTCGGATTGGTGGGTATCGCCAACTCTTTTAGCCATCGACGCGTTTATCACATCATCCATCTTCTGCTGCTACTGCTGCTGCCCGTTATTTCCATCATTATCTCCGTTCTTCTCTTGCTTCATCTGCTGCTGCTGCCTCTCCCCCTCATCTACGAGACTAATATCGAGTGCAGGGTCAACCAGCTCCTGTTCGTCTGCCACGCCTCGACCAATATGAGGATGATCCCCTTGACCGAGCTCGTTCTCTGGCGACGCTCTGGAGCAGCGTCGAGGCGGGCTTTGAGGACAAGCGAAATGGGATACCGTGGCCTCGGAGCTGGCGCGGCGCGCATCAACGCCCTTTGTGCTGGTACGGTCGTGCAATGGTTCGCTCGAGAGGCTTCAAGAGGGAATAAGGGCACATAGGATTTAACGGCAAAGGTTCTAGTCCGGCAAGCCGCAAGCGCTGGCCCGTCTCGGGGAAGTCATAATTCTCCATATCATGCCATTCATCGGGACTGAAATGACGGTCGACGGCAGTCTCTGAGCCGTTGAAAAGATCCCCGTCTAGCTCTGTACTTTTGGCACGAAGACTACCGTAATCGACTTTGATTTTAAAGACACTTAAGTCATCATCTCCTAGTAGGACAATTGAATCTTCTACACCGTGTCGGAAAAACTGGTCGTCTATTTCCACGATAGAGGGTAGTGGGCGTGCTCACCCGGACTACGGCCTGAGTTATGGCCTGATACTAACTCGCTCTGGTCGAATAAACCGCCCTTCTGTTCTGCAGCTGCCTCCTTCACTTCGAAGGCTGCGTTGTTCGAACGTTGATCTTTCATTGCAAAGTTCTTCTTTTGTGGTGCGATATAAAAGATCTCTTCGATGGTGGGAAGGTTGTCGTCGTCGTCGTCGTCGCTGCTGCTGTAGACAGTGCCCGTCTCTGCTTAGATTTCCACAAGTCAGCCACCGTTGCTACAAGCTAAACACCTCGATTCTGAAACATACCTCGAATTCCAGACTTGCAGCCTTCATCATTATCAGCTGCTGTCACTGCTGCTACTGATTGGATCGCGCTGAGCAATATACCGCTCGACTTAACACGCTGAATCTTTTCAAAGATGTCAACATGTTTTCGAAACAGATCTACAAAAAAGTTACTATGCTCTTGAAGCAGTGAGCGCACAAGTACAATGAACAGGATCAAAAGTGGTCCATCTCTCGCGCCTAAAAACGATTGAAAGTATCCAAAGAATCTTCTCCGCTCGTTGCTGCCTGCACAAACTAAACTGCAAAAAAGGACAACAGAGAACCAGGGAAATCGAAAGATTTCATGTAAAACTTCATCACACCACCCTCGCAGAAAATCGAAAATACGCTCTGCGGCCTCCGTATACTCCTGCCCTTGCCATTCTCCCCCTCTTCTCCCGCGCTCGTATGCGCATTTCATCGGTGTGACTGCTCAACGGGAAGATACAAAGCAATCGATTTGGGCCAAATCACATGTAATTTAGCATACACACAGCGCCTAGATAGTGTCATAGCCATAGACAGGCTGCATGCGCTTAATGAAGAAAAAAGAAAGAAAGAAAATCCCCCTCTTCTCACGCCCTACAGAGTTTAAAGCAGTACTATTCCCTGATATTTCCCCAAACACGGAAGTACATACATTCCTACGAAGAAAGTGGCCGTGGGTAAAAGACATGGAAGAAGGAAGGAGCTTGTTTGATTTTTATACGTCGATAAATGGTGGATCCCTGGGATCTTGACGGCTTGGATGGGGTATATAATCGCAAGCTGGAAAGGCATAATCGCGGAATGTTGCTGGTGGTAGCGGACAAGGGATTTGGGATGATGGTAGAAACGTCAGGGTTGGCGGTTGGTGTGGAAGGTAGGGAGGGACATTTTGATGTTGGATGGAGGTGTGTTTTGTTTCTATGTACATAGGAGCAGCAGAGGAGGGTTTTAGTGCGGGACTATCGGCGCTACAGTAGACTAATGCGCTGATGAACGAGGAGCATTTTTTGGGTTTCGAAGATCAGCATGACCGGGGCTACTGTATATCGATCGAGTGGTGGGTACGGATTGAGTTGAAACCACCCCTTTCCCCATCCTTGCTGAACGTTCCGGCCTGGCCTGTTGTGCAGTTACGCATTGTTTCTGTAGAATAGTACGTGAGATGTGATGGGTTGCGCCAAAGTAAACCCCATGTGATTTTCGAATTTATATATACACACGCTTGTAAAACACTTCTCTCCCATCCCCATCAATTCATGTCTCCTAAACATTGCAGTCGCCTTGCGGACCATTCCCAGCCTCTGCCACCTCAATCTCAGAAATCGAACTCAGTTCCAATTCCGGGGCAACCATGTCTTCAATCGCGGCAACGGCCTCGGCCGCCATCTCTTCCGTAAGGCATTGTTGGTCAGCCGGGGACATGGGAGTTCCTTGGCCAGAGGCAGGAACAGAGCCAACAGGGCTGCCGGGATTGGAGCCCGCGGCCTGACCCATAGCCTCCTCAACGCGTGATCGGACAACGCGGGCGATGGCTCGGCGAGCAACACCCATGAAGACGTTCTGAACGATAGCCTCGCGACCGGCGGGAACCAACTGGGCGATGTTTTGGCCTACTACTTGAGTTGCTTGTTGAGCGGATTGAGCCACTCGTTCAGTGCCGTCCAGGTGTCCGGCTTCGTGGCAACGCGCCCAGACCCCACCTATGATACCGGCAAACCCGACCACAGTGGCTGTCTGGACGACGTTCTGGGCACTGACGTTTCCTTGGAAGAAGTGATCCATTGTGGCTGCGATACCACCGCCGGCTACCGCACCGACAGCAAAGTTGCCGATGACCGACGTCCAATAGCTGTAGGGGTTGTAGAGGAGACGTCGGAGCTCGTTGTGTACGAGATCTTGGGACGGCGTCACGTCCGTGGTCGGTTTACAGATAAGGTAGTCGGTCAAGGCTTGATTAGCTTCGGCCATGGCTGCATCCGCGTTGGTGCATATGTGGTCGTTATAATGCATGTTGATAGCATTGTGCTCCCTCGTATGTCGCAGGCTCCACACGTCCGCAACCAAATCCCGGAGCGTGGTGTTGCTGGTGGTCCCATTGGTAAATGTGTAAACACCGACGTCATCCGTGAGTTTCAGGCCATGGCCACACTTTGTAAAATCGACACTGATGTTGTATGAGACAGTTTTCCCATCCGTGGTGTTCTGCCATGTTGACGTATGTAGTCCGTACGACTCGGAATAGCTCCTCTTTTGCACCTTTCTTTTCGCAGTGCTTACGGGCCCGGCAACGACTGTGGCGTTGTCATCAGCGAAGAGTTGGTCTAAGAATTGACCCACTGACCCTCCCGCAGGCTGTTGTGGAAAGGTAAGAAGGTTATCGAAACTTCCGGTGCCTAAGGGGAGAGGGGAAGAGAGTGTGTTGACAGGGGCGTTGAAAGCGACGATCGAGTGCCGTGGCGACCCGGTAGCAACGGCAATGCAGGTTGCAGCAAGAACCAAGAGGTACTTCATGTTGGGGATGTAAGTTCTGGTGTTTTTGAGATAATAGAAAGCGATGCGATGGAAACATCTACAGACTACAGTAGGATATTGCAAGTACTTACACTGGTCTTATATTGCCGGTTGTCTCGTGCAAGATCCCCTCCACCTCCACCTGTGCCAATCATTAATAGCAACGAAGGCGATGGAAAGACTGCGGCTGAAGTACGTATCGTCTGGACTAGAGTTCGTGTGTCTCTGACTTTCTACCGGAACGGCAGTTCATTCTTCAAGAATCATCGTGAGGTTTTCACTATTCAGTAGCCAAGATGTCTCACCAAGCCTTCATACCCTAACGTAGTCGAAACATGTCCAGACAAGATTGAGAGAGTCACTCGACTGGCTCAGGCTTCTGCGCGTAGTGAGGCGCGTAAGAGTTGATGAATACATGGACGGGATAGACGCCAAGGCGGAGGGAGGGGGTTGACAGCTCAAACTCCAGCTCAGCCTCAACCCGCCTTTTGTAGTTCTATAGGTAAGGCTGCAGCCTCTACAGATATCTCCTTACCATTGGCACGGGAAGCAGGGGATTTAGAGAAGATATTCCTGGTGTCAACAACAACAACAACAACAACAACAACAACAACAACAACAACAACAACAGATGAATCGCGAGCCCGAAGAAGAGTGTTCTTCTGGGTCGTAATGAGAGCGATCTCTGCTTCACCAGCTGAGTCATGCCTCTTTGCAGCCACTACCTGCCTGCCTACCTACGTTTGGAGGTGCTTTGAGGTGCTACCAGTATTCTCTGTTGTCCCAGTGTGGAGTGTTCGGTGATTTGAAGAAAGGATCTACCGTAGAAAGCAGTACGAGTAAGGTAGTTGAAACATTCCGAGCCGATATGCGCCGATAATTGTCCGCTGCACTATTTAAAGTTCTAAACCCTGAAACGTGGGGTTCCAACTTACACAGTGTGTACCTTAATATGATGATATCAAGTTTACCTACCTATAATTGTCCTTGGGTGGGCCTATGCGGCTATGAAAGACATCAACCATCAAGTACAAGATACTTCGCCTAACACGTGAGGCGATCTTCTCTCGGTCGCATGCACCACGGCAGATACTCGAGACGTGGAATCACTTCCGAGTTGGATTTGCACCGAATCGCCCTCCACCCCTGCCGCCTCTTCGGGAAACCTGATACGTTCACAGCTGGAATCAAATCCTCAATAACCCTCCTCCATGGTAGCACCGTTGAGAGCGGTGGGAATCGAACCCACGACCTTAGCGTTCCTCAACGGGGCCCCCGCCTTCCCCGAGCGCTTGAGTAATTACTGCTGTCTTCCATGGAGGCCTACTCGGCTGTTCGATGATCTGGGTCTTTGGCTACCAGCGTTTTACCATGTTCCTTAGTTGGATTTCGGGGCGGAGCATTAGGGGGGTTTCAAGGAGACGTGTTGTTTTCTGTGTTGATATCAGGCATGTCTAGGGGATCGCTGCTATGTGCTATGTGGGCCGATTATTACTCCATGGTTGAACTGCATACTGTAGTGTATTTTGTACGGGTCCGCAGAGTGTCCACGAGAAAACGGGGTATTGGCCGCGGAAGTATTCCAGATATCATCGGGGTACCAAACTTTTCGGCAGTATTGTTAGCGTCTATGCTGTTCGTCATGCTTAAAGAGTCGATAGTGATGAGCGTAGCGTTTCTCATACTTCTTTTGCACAGGAAGCCCGGTCCAGCTACACGCCTTCTTCTGGGTACTCTGGATGAGCCTCCAAAACTCGAAGGGGGGGTGAGTACTTTCGCCAGGGGAGCACTCGCCGGGGAAGTGGGGGCGTACGCACTGGGGGAGCACCACGTTCATAGCATTACAGGGAAATTCGAACTCCAAACCAAGAAAGTGTCAGTCATGTCTAGAAAAAGTCAGAACACGGAGAGAAGGCCGAACAGTATAGTGTTTTTGAATCGTGGCCCATCAAACACAGAGGTGAGTAGTGGGGTCCATCACTAGCAATTTGTGGAAAAGACCATTATCCAGTCGTGGTTGGCCAACTGGATTCTAAGTGTAGGCCGTATGTCTATATTGGGACAAATCGCAAAGCCCAGTTGCCTAGAGTGGAGGAGGTGGAGAAATCGAAGCGGCAGGGAGAGGAGAATACATTTCAATATCCCAAACTTTGTACCGATACTAATCTGGTGTCCTTCTTTATCTGGCAACATCTTCGTCTAGAACAGACCAAATGGTTCTCATAGCGGCTACTTTCGGTTCTTTCCACAATCGATCTTCAGTGTTTCGTGCAATGATAGCAATTCTTCCCTTCATATCTCTTACGACCACCTTTTCCCAAATCTCCATTTGAGGTCGGTCGTCATCTTATTGCAACAGCTCGCGGCAACCCTAGTACAGTAAGCATGGGCTAAGAGGGCAGAGGAATGAAATGCGACGAGATGTAGGACGCAAGGAGAATGGGGAAGCAAATAGGCAGGCTGGAACGGTTAGCAGATTTCAGGATACAAGTACATTATCATCTTCTCCTCGATTCTTACTCCTCAGTGTAATGGATCTGTGGATTAAGGAACCAGGTGATTAGCCTACAGAAGAAAGAATCAATCATACACATCTTATACGTGCTAAGTCCACAGTATCAAGGCAACAGCTGACTCTCATGGCAAGAATGTCTTGTGTCTTCCATGGGTTAATATGGGTTGTAAGCTAATAAACTTCAATCCATTCTCTCGATTGAACTCCCTCGGAACATGAGTAGTCTAGAACCAACTCCTAGATAGAAGAGTGTCGTAACATACTAGGAATCAGAATAGGTCTAGGATGTACTACGGTATCTGGGGTAATTATTGTTAACGCAAAAGCCACAGTCAGGGATTATTTTCGCTGTGCTGACCAATTCATTCCCCTGTATTTGAAGATCGCGTTAACAATAATTACCCCGGCAAGGTAGTACAGCTACTTCTTTACGGCAAAAGATGAAGGATGTTCACCCGCAATAGGGAGTAGCTCCGGATAATCCCGGCTTGGCATTCGAGAAATTTCCTTTGACTGAGAATCCTAGAATTTTGTCAATAATCAAAGAAATCACAACCATAAACCACAGTCTTCTAATTTTCTACCGATTGGGATTCACCGCATAAGCTCACCGCAACTTCATATCGTCTTCTACACTCAATATGGTCCGTAACAGCGCTACTGTCTAAACGAAAGCTCTCGACTAATCTAATTAACGCTTAGACGACAGCACTCAAGTCTATCAAATCTCTCGCGCCCCTCCTCGACAGAATTCTAGTCCAAAGAATCAAGGCCGATACGAAAACTGCGGGCGGCATCTTCCTACCCGAGAGCAGCGTGAAGGAGCTCAACGAAGCAAAGGTGCTAGCAGTTGGACCTGGAGGGTTGAACAAGGATGGCCAGAGAATAGCTCCGAGTGTGGCCCCGGGAGACAAGGTTTTGATACCACAAGTAGGTTTTTGCCAACCGGGTGAAGAGAATGGGCAATATCAAAGTACTGACCTTGGTGCCTACAGTATGGCGGGAGCCCTGTGAAGGTTGGGGAAGAGGAGTACTCGCTGTTCAGGGATCACGAGTAAGTCACGTTCATAACCCGCCTTATGGAAGGGCTAGTACTGATATAAAGCAGACTGCTCGCCAAAATCAACGAATAAAACCTGCGATTCCCTCTTGACCTTGTGTACCATATGTAAATTAACTCGACCCTACACAGTGGAGGAGTTCAAATTCTTTGCATAGCGGCAGTGTTCATGTAATAGTCTAATCTTCGAAATACATGCAAAATCTCCTCTCGGCCATTCCTCCTTTTGAGCGGCCTGGTGACGTTCTGGACTTAAATGCTTGTAGGAACGGTTTCGGGGTTCATTGGACCTCAATTCATTTTTAGTTCAGATGATCATGCGGTTGTTAGATATCATGAGGCTTCGAATTACTTGCGTCAAGCAACGATCCTGCTGTAATGAAATCTAGGACTGCTATGAGCTACCTTACCTTACCTTTCTTGTTGAGGATACGGACGTTACGTAAGCACAAGCGCTCTAAAAGACTTGCAGCCTAAGGTAGTAGAGGAAGGCATGCAATGATGCAAGGTAACAGTTCTTCTAGTATTTTAATAATATCACCCATTGAAGACTCGATTCATCACTCACAAGACTACTCTTACTGAGATATTTAAAGAACCAGTCCATATTCCAAAGGCGCACTCAACTTGACAATCCTCCCTACCCCCGCCACCACGATGGCATCATCCTCTACCTCCACTCCCTTCCTCTAGTAGGTTTCCTCCCCTAACCTCTCGCTCTCTGCGCAACTGACAACCCCTTACAGCGCCTGCATAGCCTACCGTAGCACTATACTAACCGAACACACCACCACCCCCGCCTCCAACCCCTCCTCTCTGGCCACCCTCATCCTCCCCAAACTTCCCCACGACACCCCTCAAAAACTCACCTATACCCACAACCAAAATTTCATCCACTATATCGCCGATGCCCCTTCCCAATATCCGTCTACAAGCAGCTCCGCCGGCGGTCTCACATACCTAGTCGTCGCTAACGCCAGTATCGGCCGCCGCATACCATTTGGGTTTCTGGTAGAAATCAAGAAACGATTCTTAGCAAAGCACGATGCAGAAAGGACAGACTTCGCGGCAATGCCACCCTACGGCGCTGCCGACTTCAACTCCACCCTCAAATCCCTCATGGTGGAATATGGCACCACGCAGGCCGGCAAAACCGACGCCATCACCAATGTGCAAGAGAACATTGACTCCGTCAAGGGCATCATGACGGAGAATATCGAGAGGGTTCTTGAAAGGGGGGAGAGGATTGATTTGCTGGTCGATAAGACGGATCGACTTGGGGTGGGGGCGCATGATTTCCGCGTGAGGAGCAGGGGGTTGAAGAGGAAGATGTGGTGGAAGAATGTGAAGGTGATGGCGCTTTTGGCGGTGGTGGTTGTATTCTTGGTGTATCTTTTTGTGGGGTTTGGGTGTGGACTGCCTGGTGAGTCGAAGCGATTCTTTCGCACCGTGTATAGTTGCTAATCTATGGATAGGTTGGTCACGTTGTGTCGGTTAAGAGAGTTACTTTTCGGGCGTTAAATAATGGAGTTTAGGGGTTCAATGAAAGGTCCATGCTGTACAATAGAGGTTTGTGGAGCTCTTTGTGGGTATGTCGTTAATGTACCGAGAAAATAATAACGTCTTGCTTGCTTGGCATCCAGGCATCTTAGACTCAAACCAGGTTTATCATTCCAGTAACAACATTAGCTCCAAAGCAGTCCCACTGCACCAACTTCTTCCATCCTTTTTATTCCTACTTAACATATCTCACCCCCCCATCACAAATCTCCGTCTTATCATACGCTCTCCCTCCCCTCTCCACACTTTACGCAGCTACCACTTACTCCCCCCCCCCCCATTTTTCTCTTTCTTCTGCTCTATTCTACCTCAGACGCACTATCCCAAAAGTACCGCCAACATACCCTCTCCGCGCTTTTCCAATTCTCATCCCCTGCTCGCTTGCAGCTTAAAAAAAAAACCTCTCAGCACGGATCTGGAACACATTTTTGATAACCCGTTCCGCGTCGCCACGTCGTGGTACCTTGGCAAGAAAGAAAGAAAAAGCGCATATGAATTATATTTCTATATCACGCCCGGGGCGATGGGAAGCTAGCGCGGGGAAGGGGGGGGAGGCTGAGATTTTTTTGGGGCGGGAAAGTGGTGATGGAGGGTGTTATGTGGGGAGGGGGAAGGGGGAAGGGGGAAGAGGGGTTTTCTAACTGGGCGAGGGTTTTTTTTTTTATTTCTTGCGGGAATGCTGAGGGGGTTGGGGGGGTGGTTGTTTGGTGTATTATTCGTTCGAGGACAGGATGGAAGAATTTTAGATCTGATTGGTGCGCTAGATGTTCGTGGTTGTAACACGCTGGTTGGTTTTTTGGGATAACCCCACCGGGCTTGACGTGTTGTGAGGTTTTTGGCTAGGGACTGTGGTTGTGGTTTGAGAGTGTATAGAGTAAGGTAGTTATATATTAGGGGTTACTTGGTGGATATCATCGGCGGAGTGAGGTCGCTATTGTACACTATTTACAAGACTCCAGATGCAAGTACGCTGACAAATCTTGACCCTGGAGTCGAGCTTGAGGATTTGAACCAGTGGAGCCTATCAATGAACATTTCCGAACGGAAGAGCTGGGATCCAATCACTCATTGCGTAAAAGCCACCTTAGCCCCGTTCGCACTCGTGACAGTAAGTGTAATTTTCTCCATCCAGGGCTCGGGGTCTCTGCTTTCAATTTCCGTAAACGTCTGCACGAGTCTCACAACCGTGTACCCAAACTCAGTTAGCGCGAACTGTTGACCTACGCAAATTCGGGGCCTACGAACAATATCAGCCTTAAACACACGTGATTACGCAGAATCGGGGTTTGAATAGTTACTTACCCTCCATTAAAGGGCAAATACTCCCAACCCACTCGCAAACTCTCCCAACGCTCTGGTCTGAAGTCTTGAGCATCGGGGCCGTAGATTGGGTTTAGGCGGTGCATGGCGTAGACTGTGTAGTCCACCTCCTGGCCCTTGCCGACAAAGACGGGGGATTTGCCGTCAGGGCCACCGCCGAGGGGAAGGTAGGTGTCTCGGGTTGCTTCTCGGGCATTTCCCGGGATGGCAGGGTAGAGACGGAGCGCTTTGTTCGTTGTCAGTGTATTATATAAAAAGGGTGGAAGGCGACCGTACTCTCGTTGAGGAAGTACCTGAGGTATTTCATATTTCTCAGCGTCTCATAATTTGGTGGCTCACCTCCCAATTGATCCGCCTCAGCCTTGAGTTTGGCAAAGATATCAGGTCGTTTTCCCAGGATGTTGAAGGCACTTGTTAGCATACTTGCCGTGGTGTCTCTACCCGCAAGCAGGATGCTCAGTAATTCATCCGTGATCTGCCTTGGATCGTCCGTTACTTTTGCCAATTCATCAACGAAGACGTAGCGACCAGGTTTGAGGTTATCCTTGTTTTGCAAATCTTTCTCGTTCTTAGAGGGGGAAGCCTGGCGGGAACGCGCTTTCTGCACAAAACCTCCAACGAAATCATGAACGGTCTTGCAGTCTCTGAAAAAGCGCCTGTTTGGCCAAAGGTAGGACATGATACCAGAAGTACCTGTTTGACCAAGGGCACCAACGGCATAGTCGAACGCAACACCAAGGCGCGTTTGCGGAGAGTCTTCCCCGCCGTTTTGCGAGTTTACTGATTCCCCCAAAAGGAACTCGGATGCTTGATCAAGCGTAAGACGGTAGAAAAGAGGCCCCAGGTCAATTGTGCTCCCGTCTTTCGGTATCTTTGCAATCAATTCCTGCGTATGAGTTTCAAATGACTCCAGATCTGCGACTTGGTTCCTGGTGAAAGCTGGCCGCACCAGAGCTCTAGAATGCTTCCATGGCTCACCGTCAGTCACAAATATCCCTCCAGTGAGTAGTGGCGAGAAATTTTGCGGACGCCCGCCAAGCCCAAAATCATCGAACTTGCTGGCAAGAATAGTCTTGATGTTCTCGGGCTCGATCGTCATAATAAAAGAGCTACCCAGCGCTGAGGCCGTCCAGGTATTGCCAAGCTCAGCATATCTGCTCGTTTGCTCCTCGAGCAATTTCTTGGCTTTGTATTTCGCTCTAATGGCCATCAACAGTCGATATCCAATGTAACCAGAGTCTGCAGTAGCCGGAGGTTTGAGACAGCCATGTTGCCTACAGAATGCAGAAACTACACGGTAGCGTAGAGTTTTGATGTACACATAATAGATCAAGGTAGACACAACCGCAGAGACTGCCAAGGTATAATGGTACGCCATGACATACGACTCCGAAATAGGGTAGTGAAATTCGGTACCCAGAAATTGAAGCCTTCAGTGCACTACGTGGAGCTGAAATCAATACTGCTAAATTCTGATTGATCAACCCACACGCACAAGACGAACATAAACAGTACGTCTGCCTATTCTCACAGTTACCACCTGGCTGTTCATCGTTGGAACTGTTGCCTATTTAGTCGGGTGACATAGCGCCCGGCCTACTAGCTGCCAAAACAAGGCTCTTTGAATCTAGCCAAGACATTACAAGAATGGTATTAGATACTCCTTCAAGATGTCAATGTTGATCATTGCAGAGGTCCTTATTAAGCTATGATAACTTGGTAAGACAAAACGTGAAGACATTCGGATAAAGATGGGGGGAGGCAATTTGAGACCCCCAATCTACCCCAAACAACGATTGGAGAGAAAGCTGATCTATTGATAAAATGAACAACCTGGCGAGGAAGCCCCTGCCTACAGGTGCTTTGTACCATTATGCTAGCATCTTGTCAACATGACGTTAGATCATAGCTGTATGTTGCATTAAAATCCCAACAGAACGAATCCTATAATCTGATGTTCAACAATATCAACAATGTAATTCAACATGGGAATTATACCTGTACTGTATACAGTAAATGTGTATACAGCTTTCAAAGTGAATCATGTTTTTAAAAGCTGTAATTTGCTAAAAATGTTTCCGACCGTATCACAAGCGGTTCTCACCAAGATTCGAGAAGTGATCAGTTCGAGCTACTCGAGATACTCTATCCGATGCTGCAAGTCGTCCTCTAGAAAAGAAACGAAACCACTACACCATTGTAGTAGCGCCATTATGAATCGAACTCACTATGAATCAAGTACTCCCTGTCACCTCTCTCAAGTGTTTCGTTGCTCTATTGATATTGCAAGAAATTATCTTACGATCTGTGATGTTGTGCCTAGCTATTACCTTATCTACCTACCTACCACAGTAAGGTGATTGAGGAGAGCGCTTGTGGTACGGCCGGAAACTAAGAACCGACTCGAAAGAGGTACCTTCCTGAAATGATGTTAATCTGTATTTAATGAAACTGATGTTCATCTACCTCATGCTGTATTGTAACACGATTACAACGTACAGTTCAGAAACCTACCAAGGGCCTCAAAGGTATCGGAAGAACGAATCAAGAGCAAACCGCAATAGACTAGATGAACTGGCTCGTTAATAGCTCTAGGTATGCTAAAGTTCGCTGTTGGTATGGTACACGCATGGAATGGAAAGTACCCTTTCCTCCAATACCTTAAATATGGACATAGAATGCTTGGCGTATTCCTTCCTCCCTGCGCTCAATCTGTCAGAGAAACTGAGGTCGAGGAACACATGAACCCCAAATAAATCCCCAATTCCGAGAGACTTCAAGGGCGCCTCCTGAGGCAGGCCCTGGTGACTACGTCTTAGTGCTATCGGCGTACGTCTGGAGTATTGGATGTCACGACACCCGAAGTTGTGGGACCTTGCAGATGCGAGATGTTCGAGATGCATTGCTTTTCCTCCCATTCCTCCGCGAGGTTTGAAGAATTCTGCACGCCCGAGATCACCTTCATGTGTTGCCCGCTTGGAAATGCACTTTCAAACTTTGTCATTGGTGTATGATCTCTCGATTCTTCTGGCAATGTGGTTCAGCTTGGCAAGATCTTATCTGGCAAATCAATGTGCACTGGTCATTCCACCTTCGATGACATGAACAGTTACAGTTTCCGAAGGGGGATCTTGTGCTTGGTCGCCGCGAGGCATTGGTTATTTTACTACACCACCAGGTAGTCGGTGATGGATGCCAACTTGCTCAGTAGCCATTCGAACAGTCTTTTAAGGGATGCGAACGATAATGAAAGCAGCAGAGCACACCTTTTGATATCACGCGATCAGGGTTTTATCAGCCTTTTGGTCTTGTGCAATACTAGTCCCAACTCAACAAAACGGTTGGAGCTTTTGAACGACTCCCCGGCTGTTCAAGAGGTATATCTGAGTCGACCAGACTCGAACGTTTGCACTGATCGGGTGTTCGCACACCCTCTGGCCGGCTTACTTGTGGTATAATACCTACGGTAGTAATATGACTAGACACTATGGAATACACTACTACCTTACTACAGTTGGCGTGTGTATCTATCTGGGGGCGGGTGTCAGCTGGATCAGCCTGACACGGGGTGACCGTCGCCATTGTTTACTCGGACTGGACCCCCACCAGCCTTGCCACTGATCCCCACCAGGATTTGCTTCGGCGGCGATCATTGCGTGCAGCTGCAAGCTAACCCGCTAACTTTCTTCGGGAATCCCGTCCGCTCAATTTCCGTGGTCTCGGTAAATTAGGACTTTACCCTCAGTCTAGCAGCGCAAATGGCAGGATGCCGTTGTCGACCTATCTTTTCACTGGCGCTATCTGGACATGAATACAGCATTACAGCATTACAGCACTACAGCGCATAATCACAAGATCATCAATGTCCAACAGAGTCTGCAGTACTGCAAGCTCTACTCTATCCACTGCCAAAACCGGTCGACGGAGAGAGGAGTTCACCGGTTCGTGGCCATTTGTTAATCAGCAGCCTCATGAACCTCCATGTGGCCTCATGCAGTCCTTAGTAAGCAACCTGCCGCGATCAATGGATTGCCCCGTGGATAAGTACCTTAGTAGTAAAGTACCTGGTGCTTGTACGGAGGTATGCATGATTACTTTACATTAGCCTGATCGGAAACGATGAAACTTACCGGTATAGAACAAATCAAAGTCGAATCCCTAAAGTAAACGCAGGCAAACCCCCGGACACCCCACATTATTGACGAAACTCCACACACTGCTGGATTACTCACGAACATCCCGATCCCCCAAGGATAACATCGGATGCAGGCAGCTGTACTCCGTAAGCTTGAGGCTTCCCATTGTTGTCATCTGCTAACATGTTGTTTCGCCGGCCATTGGATGTTTGCAGCTTTTTGCCGAACACGAAGCGGCTGACCTTGCTCCCTCGGCTCCTTAGCCATGCGCGATTTCTGGACCGTTCCTACCAAGCGATGTGGGGTCGAATACGAATGCTGCGACGGCACAGGACAGATAGGACATCCTCCTTGTTGGTGGTGGTGGGTCTCGCCAACTCACCGCTCCTAAGCCAAAAGGATGCATGAGTTTCCAGCCCTCTTTTCTGGCGAGGGATGCCACGAGGATACGGACTGCGGGCTGTATGTACAATTGATGTTACACCGATTCTAGGAGACTCCAGTCCCTCGTTATTCTACGGAAAGGTATCATCTGAATCTGGCAAAGGTCTTTGCTTATAAGTACCTCTATCATCCCCCATTGTCCAGGAACTACTCGTCCTTTGTGGGAGCCCTAATCACTTGTTACTCGTGTATCAGTCGCAAGATGTCTCCAATCCTAGGGCACCTTGCTTCGATATCTCTACTTGGCCTGTTAACCCTCTTCAGAAGTGGCCATGCGGCCCCCGTCCTTCCGAGCGGCTGGACATCCGACGGATGCTATGTCGACAACGTCAGCGGTCGCATTCTATCCTATCAAGCTTCGGATAACCAGGCCATGACTGTCGAATCATGTATTGCAATCTGTTCCGGCAAAAAAAATACGGTTGCAGGTATGGAGTATGGCGTGCAGTGCTTCTGCGATAATGCCATCGTTAATGGAGGGAAACCCGCCACGGCCCAGACAGAATGTAACACTGTGTGTGGCGGCAATTCAGCAGAACAGTGTGGCGGGGGAAACAGGATGAACATCTATGCTAGCGGTGCACTCCAAACCCGAGGGCCTCCCGGTCCTCAAAAAACGGGCTTGCCAGGCTCATGGACATACCAAGGCTGTATCAAGTGAGTTTACTGATTCATGGTCAGGTCCTGCTTTCCCGAGCTAACCGAAAAAAACAGTGAAGGTTCTCCTAACAGGGTATTCAAATATCAAATCATCAACACGAACACCAATACCGCTACCAGTTGTCTCACCCAGTGTTCGAATTTCGGATTTGGGGCTGGTGGCATGGAGTACGGCCAGGAATGCTGTACGTATAACGATTGCTTCTCTGACTTTTCTTATTTTGCCCCTGCTTTCGTCCTCGTTCGGCCAAAATATGTTCTCCTACCGATCTTCTCTGCGGATCGCAGGTGCTGATTTTGCGGGACAGACTGCGGTGACCCCGTTGACGTTACAAATGCCGGCTCAACAATCCACCCTGATTCTGACTGTAATGTCGCTTGCAGCGGCGATTCAAATTATCTTTGCGGTGGCGGAAATAGAATATCATACTATACTTGGACAGGCACACCCCTCCAAGTCTGGGCCCGCCCTACAGGCGGCAGCGCTGGCCAATATCAGTACTTAATCGGTGGCGTTGTTGTACCGCTCATTACAACGAACGGCATCAACGGCAAGGTGACTTTCGTTGAGAAATATGGAACCGGAGCACCCAATTCAACGGGTGCATATGAACTTGATCTTTCGCAGATAAATAACGTTCAGGCGGCCTGGAGGCCTATGCATGTCAAGACCGATGTGTTCTGTTCGGCGGGCTTGGTGCTCCCAGACAAGGTCGGAAGACAAATCAACATCGGAGGATGGTCTGGGCCTTCAACGTATGGAATAAGGATATACTGGCCCGATGGATCCCCTGGCGTTCCAGGTGTAAACGATTGGCAGGAAAATGTCAATGAGCTCTCGCTTCAAGCCGGACGGTGGTATCCATCTGCAATGATCATGTCCAATGGATCTATCCTTATCGTCGGAGGCGAAACTGGGTCTAACGGTCCCGCCGTCCCATCACTCGAACTTCTTCCGAAAGTTGGCCCTGTTGTTACGGAGGACTTCCTTCTACGCACTAATCCCAACAACCTTTATCCCTTCCTGGCAGTTCTTCCCTCTGGTGGAATATTTATTGGCTACTACAATGAGGCTAGAATCATCGACGCCAATAGTTTTGCAACTATCAAAACACTTCCAAATATGCCTGGGTCTGTCAACAATGTCCTGAGCGGACGAACCTACCCCTATGAAGGGACGATGATGATAATGCCTCAGCGCGCGCCGTACACAGACCCGATGACAGTGTTGATCTGTGGTGGGTCGAATTCTGGCGCGTCCATCGCAGTTGACAACTGCGTATCGACCCAGCCAGATGCAGCAAACCCACAATGGACACTGGAGCGTATGCCATCGCAGCGCGTCATGCCATCGATAACGGCCCTCCCAGACGGCACATACCTTATCTGTAATGGCGCACAACAAGGCGTTGCTGGATTTGGTCTTGCAACCAACCCTAACCTTGGTGCTGTTCTCTATGATCCCTCAAAGCCAATAAATCAGCGCATGTCTATCATGGCAAATACAATAGTGGCTCGTCTCTATCACTCAGAGGCCATACTCCTCCAGGACGGACGAGTTCTGGTCTCCGGGTCGGATCCGCAGGACGGTAAGAACCCGGAAGAATACCGTGTGGAGGTGTTTGTACCGCCATACCTATTGTCTGGCCTGGCAAGACCGTCTTACACAATCGCGAACAAGGATTGGGCCTACGGTCAGCAGTACCAGATTACTGTCACGGCTGGTTCTACTGCCAATTTGAAGGTCTCGCTACTCGGCGCCGTCTCCAGTACGCACGGTAATAGTATGGGTCAGAAGACCATCTTCCCGGCCGTGTCTTGCGCCGGGAATACTTGCACTATCACGGCGCCGCCAAACGCGAACATTTCCCCACCGGGTTGGTTCCAGCTTTTCGTCCTTGACGGCCCAACTCCATCGAATTCCCAGTGGGTCCGCATTGGGGGCGACCCTGGTAAATTGGGCAACTGGCCTGCATACCCAGATTTCAAAACACCCGGTGTCTAGGGGATCTCCTAGCACATCGTTGAGAGCTGGCCTTTCTTTATGTTATTAAGGACTTCATGATGTTCTGTTCCAATATTCCTTAATCGTATACTACCACCGTCTAAATGAGTCTACCACAAATCATTCATACTTCAACAATTCGGGCGTTGCAAATACTGTTACGACCTAACAGCTTAATAATCTGAGACCTAATAGCTTGACAATATTATACTACCTTCGCAGAAATTGAATTCATCGATCAAGTGACGATTCCATTAACTAAGATCACCAACTTGAGTCAAAGTAAGCTTCCTGGTTCTTGGTCACACAGCAGGGCCCAGCAGTTGAATTTCTGGGTACCGATGGCTTACTTCCCACACTGACGGTGTTGCGCAAGAAGACGCCTCAGAACCTAATCTCGACCCACTGACCGAACAATTCCACCTTGCAAAGGGGGCGCAAAGTTCTGAATAAGCTTTCGGTCATCCGCCGTACAACAGGCTGACGGTGTCGTGCAAGAAGAAGCCTCGGAACCTAATCTTGACTCATTGATCGAACACTACTCCTTCGATCAGCCGCCATACAACACGTTGGCTTTTCATGACTGGGTCGCTAACCGGCCAAGCTCGGATTTGCCCATGAGCCTCAGAACTTTATCTTGATTCTGCACCTCAAGGCGCTTACCTGACCTCTTGATGTAATATACATCATGCGCCCCACGAAACGTTCGCATGCAAGACGTACCTAAGAGGTTCGGGCATGAGGACTTTCGCCACCTTGGATTTACCCAAGGTAATTTACCATCCTTGAATCGAGCGGTGTGGGATATAGCATAACGACTTGAAAATTTAGGCAATTGGCGACTTGAAGCCCTCACAGTCTGATAACTCGATATATTAGACTACTGGAGCATCTCCTGCGCTTAATGGTGGAGGACTGGACTTCTTCCATCAGACCCATCTCAGTTCATCCACTAGCTTCTGCAATGGTACGACGACTTTTCTGTACACCCTATTGGCCTTAGCCTGGGGTTCGTGATCGACTTCTTTCGACTCAAGGCATAATCCAACAACTTGCGTATAAGGCATACCTGCTGCGAGAAGGAGCTCGTTTCGGTTCGCTTTGGCTACGTTGCTTGCTTTCGTGAGATCTTCCTCTTTGATGAGCGCCCAGCATCCAATCTGGTGAAGAAGAAGGCCGAGGCTAGTCGTAGCTTCGTCTTGAAAGAGCGATTGGCTTGCAGAGCCGCCAATGTCGATGGTACTTTTTTTAGGAGGCTTGCTTCCGAAGCCTACGCCAAGGTAAGGCATCAGGATATGTTCCGGCCCAAGGAACTTCTTGTCTTCCTGAGCAGGGTTGTAATATCGGTAGTCAGAAAGCCGAGGTTAGGTGTGAGAGGTGCCCCAAGATGTGAAATACACATACGATATTGCCAGTCGTAATGCGAGATCGATGTATCTCCTCTATTTCTTGGTACCTCGGATCAAATCATTGAGGGTGATCTGCATTTCCCAAGAGATACTGATATCCTGGACTAGCTGGTATTTGTCGGATGACACGCCAGGAGTAACGATACAGCCAATAGGTCTGAACGATTCGTCCGCGCCTGGGTCTAGATTGCACAGCTCAGCAGGAAGGCTTACGTCGTTTTCAGTTACAAGCTGAAGATCTGGTGGAATTTTCGAAGCAAGCAATGTCTCTGCGAGCACCATTTTGCTGTCTGTCTCTTCTTCGGCATGGAATTGAACAGGATAGACAGTGGAGTCGTCGCGAAACTGGAGATAATTATGCTGTACCAGCAACCGTTTTCGAGTTCGAAGGCAGTCTGCTGCTTCGATTATCCAAACGCTTAGGCCAAGAGGTTTGTGTGTTGAAGTGCTTTGGTTAGATGCGACGAAAGCACTATGAAGGCGCCGCAAAGAATCTTCTACGGTCAAGACATCGTCTGGAATCTTTCCTTTGAAAACTGACAGGCCAAAAGGTCATGAATAGCGGTCAGTGCTTTCATCTCCGCAACGTTTTGGATGAAAGTATTGTTCGTCCGCAAATCATCGACATGATTGAGAAAGACAATCCGTTGCTTGGCAACCCATTTGACTTTGCCTATCTGGACTTCTGCTGTTATATCTTCTCCTTCTACTGCTTGTGGCAACGGAGAAGGTGCTGTGAGGTTGCTGGTTCCAGAAATTAGGTCACTGCGATCCGTAGAGCTGGTAGGCGGAAGGGAGCCTCCACTTGGGTATGCTTTAGACTTTTTGAGATGCAGATTCTGAAAAAATTCGCATCAGCATTCTTGGCGTGGCTTTTGCCATGCAAAGTCTCGGAACTTGACATCGACGAATCCTCGGTAACTGTGTCACACAAGTGCCAGCTTTTCTTCCACTTGGAAGACCCCCAAAAGGGGAGAATCAGATAGGTAAACTTACATTCATGCTTGCCAATACTTCTAATCAATCATGACAAGCCTAGAAGTTCTTCCTCATATACCCGAGTTCCCTCTTGATATCGCTAACGAGATTGCCATTGGGAATAAAGGACAATTGCGCCTCCACTATCACTTCCAATCGAGCTTTCTCTGCATCGAATCGATGCTGAACTCCGACATAATGCTCGCCGAAATTCTTGGTGAGCCTATAGACTCCGTAAGCTTTTCGAAAAGCTTTGATCGCCGGATCTAGTATTGCGAGGGCCGCAAGAGAGATGCTAATGGGTTCGACTGCCATTTCCGCGTTGTCGCTTCTACTTCGACAGCGAGATTTTACACGTCATGAAAGAGCGAGGTGGAACATTTTCACACGTTATTGGAATCCATAAGGCTTTGAGGTCCAGCACTTTCCGATCAATCACTCAGCCTAACCCCACGCGTACTAAAGTTGTGACCTCTCTGTAGCCTTGCTGCGACAAGTCACAAATTACATGCCTACGTTCGGACGTAAAAGCCAAAGAAGGCGGCTAATAATCTTCAAGATAGGCCAAGCCCTTGCAAGACGATGGATGACTTAGTGAGGATGAGGGTGGCGATCTTCAGCCTCAAGTCTAGATCTATGCAGCCTGGTGTTTGTAGGACACACCCACCATCTTTCTTTCTTTCAGCCTTGTTCCAGCACATCGATCACGTGAGCGGGCTATGTACTTGCACAGGTGAACGCCCGTTTTGGAAACGTAGTGTTGTCAGCGTACTAATAGCTCGTACGGTCAAGTTGCTATTTATTTTCCACTTTTCCTTTACCCCATCTCATCCTCTTCAGTCTTTTTGGATTCCACGTTTCGTTTTGATACTGGTCATCCTATGAAGGAAAATGGATCCTGCGTCAGCTATCGTTGCCGTGGTTAACCTTCTGGTGTTCGTTGACAACGTCTATCGCGGCGTCAACGTTGTACTGAAATCAGCTGAAGATCCCAGAGCTGATGCGCTATACGCCCGCCTAATCACAGAAAAAGCAAGATACGCGGAATGGAAGCGGCGTATGGGCGTCGAAACACGAGAGGACGCTGAAACCCTGATGGAAAACTTCCCACCAATGCCAGAGACTTTTTACTTCCAATACTTCAGCCCATGACAAATCACATGGCCGCGTCCGAATAAATTCTTAAAAATTATGGCGTTGAGACTCCCGAAAATCATCTGCATGGGAAAATACTGCTGGAAAATTATCAAGCGAATTGAGTTTTCCCGTGATAGTAGAAGACAACTAACCGGTCTTTTGGATACTTTGAAGGTTTGTAATGATGGGCTTTTGACAATTGCACCGCCTGCGCCGGGGTATTATGTTAGTTTATCTGGAGCGGATCAGATCCTGGAGACGTCAGAGCCAACATCGCAGCCGAATCATCCGTTCGATATAGTACGGCGGCCACAATCAGTACCAAGCGGGCCACTGCCTCAGGCGAGCCAGCCGAGAGCGAACGCACAGTACCCTATTATGTCTCATAGCCAGGGGAATCCGTCAAACCAAAACCAAGAAGCCAAAGTGTACTCTCCAGTAATTCAGCTTCTACACTCGACTTGTCTCAGTACTCTAAGAGCCATCGTGGTTCGCTTTCCGAATCAAAAGGCAAATTTCGAGCCGGTAGCGGATCGTTTAAGCTTGTGGGGTTCTGGCACCTTTACTGATTAGATCACGATTGATCAAGCTCTCAAACAGAAATCAAAAGCGATCAGCTTGTTGAGAGATAATACCCTGGGAATTCTTGCAGACCTAGCAATCGCGCTTGGTAAGCTTTATGCGGACAATATTCAATTTCTCAATCTCTATACACTCCCTTATTTGAAGTATGGTCGTTCGAGCTTATCATGTCTCCTTTTTGTACCATTCCAACACGAGCGAGCGCTTCTCACGTTTCGATCGAAATGTTCCAGGCTTTGCTGTTCTATTTTCTTTCAATAAGACCTTCCACTATCAAAATGCCGAAGATTCAACACCACCAACCATAAAGCAGAGCCTTCAATCTACCACCGCCCCAACATCCTCATCACCTTTTCATACCTCCTTCTCTTTTAATTCATCCTCTCTCCCTCACTCGCCCTTTTAACTTCCTTACTTTGGGCCTCTTTTATCAACTCCTCGTTCCTCTTCCTTCGAACAAAAGGATCAGTTAGGGACGTGTTATCAGGTATGAGATGATGATGAGGTCCTTTGTTTCTGGGAGTTGAGAGTGAATGAGTAAGAATCGAGGGCGTGGGTGAGTGAGGTCTAAGAATCGGAGATTAAGGGTTAAGGGTAAGAGCACTAAGCACCAAGCACCAAGCACCAAGCATCAAAGGTCGAGAACTGGCAGAGACTGCACAGCCGGACAAAGAAGGGAAGTTAGCACAGAGAAGAAGAATT
>JAABVA010001263.1_pt1 | contig 27631 bp, 10 predicted proteins | sample 5560331 | NCBI WGS metagenome assembly JAABVA01 (sample SAMN12812661, study PRJNA571458) | rock metagenome | isolation source: Antarctica rocks | place: Antarctica: Victoria Land, Mt New Zealand sud | collected 2016-01-07 | reverse complement strand
AATACCTAGCTATATTGATGATGTGGCTGTGACAGTTGAGGGTAAATCTGCAGAAGAAAATAGCATAGTGCTTGAAAAAGTAGCCAAATCACTATTTCTATGGGCGAAAGACAATGCAGTTGTCTTTAATGACAGCAAAACAGAGCTTATACATTTCAACAAAAACAAAGAAATGATTATTTCAGCTGTAACACTTTCAAATAACATCATTATTAACTCATCTAAAGTGATACAATGACTAGAAGTATAATTTAATTGAAAACTTACTTTTAAAAATCATATCAAGAAGAAAATAGTCTCTATAACTTAAACTTTACATCTGTTACACAGATTATTAAGTTCAGAATGAGATTTATCAGCTGCTACTGATAGACAGCTTTATATTGCATGCATTATCTCTATTAGTGACTATGAATGTCAGATGTGATTCAACAATCAGAAAGAAATTTTGAATTTTTTTCAGAAACTTTAAAATTTAGCACTCAGAAAGATTTTAAGAGTCTTTAAAACATTATCTTTCTCAGCAATGAAAATAGAAGCAGCTATTTGTTTATTTACAGTGAGATTTCAGAAAACATTCAGACTATATATACTTAAAATAGCCTGCATGACTGAAAATCATTCTATTAAACAAAGAACTCTCACTACCTTTTTATCAGAATATCAAACAGAAATAAATTTGAATGAAAATAAATTTTTAGACTGAAATGAAATTAACATTCAAATTATGAAGAAACATTTAACTCAATTAATTAAAATTTTACACACTCTATCTGATTTGTTATCAAACACCTCAAAATTGAAAGAATATAGCTCAGAAACTAGCCTGAAAGAATCTGATTTGAAAGAATCTGACTTAAAAGAAATTTCTTTTTTAAAAGAAAACTTGTTTAGTCAAAATAGCTAAAATTCATGAAATTTCAAAATCAGCAAAGAAAATAAAGACTAAACAACAAAAACTCATCTAAATCTGATAAAAAGAATCATTTCAAACAATTGAAATTTACAATAAACAGTGATTTACACAGATAAATTCAAAATTCTAGTCAATGTGAGTGCAGGAATAGTCTATATGTGTAAAAGAAATAGTGATGAAAAATTATAAAATCTTAAAAACAGTCTTAAAGTCTTTGATGCAGAGCTATTTGCTATATTTCAGGCTTTAAAATGGACACAACGCTTTGATTTAGAAAAAATTAAAGAAATTTAAATTTTTTCTGACAGTTAAGCTGCAATTCAAAAACTATAAATTATCAAATTAGAATCTGAACAGCATTTAATGATTAAATGTTATTCAATGTTGCATATACTTAAATCTCAGAGTTTTACAACATACATTCACTGAATTTTTAGTCACAAAGACATTATTGAAAATGAAAAAGCTGATTTAGCTATGTAAAAGAATGCAGAACAGAAGATTAAAATCTGTTCTGACAGATTTATTTTTATCAGCTATATGAAATATTTTATTAAAGTGAAAGTGCTTGTCAGCTAAGAAAATCACTGAAATATAGTCAAAAAAGAATATATTTACATTAAAATGAAAGTCAAACTGCACTGAAATCAGAATAAAAACCTTAAAAACATCAACAGACTTCAGTTTTTCATATTTACTCAAATGAAATTAGATTATAGCTATTTTAAATTCTATTTAAATAGACTACCTGACTATGATTCTGATAAATGTCACTGATTATATCAGCAAAGACAAACATTAAAATATCTTTTGACAACATGTCATCATTTTAAGTAAGAACAGCTAGTTTTAAAAAGAAAACTAGAAAATCTATTATCAGGAATCAGAACTCTTTTTATTTTAAAAGAAGAAATTTAAGCTGTTTTACAGTTTTTAAAAGAAATGCAAGTAGAAATCAGAAAGTGATTATTAGGAAAGAAAATAGAGAAAGAAGTTGACTAAATTGAAAGAAAAGTTGAGAAAAAGTTAATTAACAATTAAGAAAACAGTCTAACTGTGAAGAAGTGATTAAAAAGTACATCAGCATGTGAATTTCTTATGTTGAGAGTTTTATGTGCTATTTTCTGTTTATAACTGCCATAGCCTTATAGGCTGCATGCAATGTATGAAGAATAAATAAATAAATAAATAAATGCACTGTAAAGCTGTGAAACTGATCTTGACAGTTGTATAACAGTGAATTAAACAGAGTTTAATATATATGTAGAATTATTGCTAATCTTTATAAAAGATAAAAGTGTGTGCTTTTATTTCTTTGTAAAGACTAGCTTATTAAGCATATTAGCTACATAAGATTATGCAAGAGAATTTCTATTCTCATAAATTAAAAATAAGCTTACATTTGTTTCTCTCTTTATATGCTGTATTCTTATAACATTTGCATTTAGCTGACTCTCTGTTGAAAAAACTTCTTATAAAGAAGAAAAACAGTGAGTAAGATCACTTCAGTACTCAAAACTTAGTAAGAAAAAAAGTACTGAATCAGTTCTTCAGTACATTTTATTCATAAATATTAAGTTTTTTTGCAGTTAAATTGTTAAATTGTTTCTGCAATCTCATTACAAGCTTTAGTTATTTCTCACAAACTTATTATAAACTGAACTTCTTTCTTACAAATCTGTTGCAAGCTAATCTTCTTTACAAATTTATTATAAGCTAAAAAGATTTTTCAATATCTGTCACTAAGATAGCATTGCAAGCATTTTCTTTTATAATATTATTACAGTCAGATAAGATATTCTCACTGTTAACAAAATTTTCATTAAGTTCTTTTAATTATAGCAGAGTAAAACATCTAAATGAAATTCAAAATGCATTTAAAGTGAGCTATTTCAAAATTTTCACATATTAAATTAACTTTCATCAAATTTTGTTCTGCACTGTATCATTTGCACATAGAAAATCAAGTTAAATAGACTCAGTAAATACTTAATCAAAAACATTATTTTCTGATCTGTACATTAGATGTTATTTTAAATGTTTATTTATTTATTTATTTTTCATACATTGCATGCAGCCTATAAGGCTATGGCAGTTAAAAACAGAAAATAGCACATAAAACTTTCAACATAAGAAATTTACATACTGATGTACTTTTTAATCACTTCTTCACAGTTAGACTGTTTTCTTAATTGTTAATTAACTTTTTCTTAACTTTTCTTTCAATTTAGTCAACTTCTTTCTTCATTTTCTTTTCTAATAGTCACTTTCTGATTCCTACTTCTGTTTCTTTCAAAAACTATAAAACAGCTTAAATTCCTTCTTTTAAGATAAAAAGAGTTCTGATTTTTAATAGTAGATTTTCTAATTTTCTTCTTAAAACTAGCTGTTCTTGCTTAAAATGATGACAAGTAGTCAAAAGATGTTCTGATGTTTGTTTTTACTGATATAATTAGTGACATTTATCAGAATCATAGTCAGATAGTCTATTTAAATAGAATTTAAAATAGCTATAATCTAATTTCATCTGAGTAAATGTGAAAAACTGAAGTCTGTTAATGTTTTTGAGATTTTTATTCTGATTTCAGTGTGATTTGACTTTCATTTCGATGTAAATGTATTCTTTTTTGACTATATTTCAATGATTTTCTCAGCTGATAAGTGCTTTCACTTTAATAAGACATTTTATATAGCTGACAGAGATAAATCTGTCAGAGCAGATTTTAACCTTCTGTTCTACACTTTTTTGTGCAGCTAAATCAGCTTTTTTGTTTTTGATAATGTCTTTGTGACTAGAAATTCAGTGAATGTATGTTGTAAAACTTTAAGATTTAAGTATATACAACATTGAATGCTGTTTAGATTCTGATTTGATGATTTGTAGTTTTTGAATTGCAGCTTAACTGTCAGAAAAAATTTAGATTTCTTTAATTTTTTCTAAATCAAAGCTATGTGTTCATTTTTTATTTTAAATGTGTGTAGTGAGCATGTTAATTAATAATAAATATTCATAAATAATTAAGTAATGATACAATCTGTACTACATACAAATATATAACTGTACAACAGTCAAATCATTGCAGAGTCAGCTCTCTTCAGACTGATATTGAAGAATTATTTTCAATTAAATAATATTTAATCTTTGTATTCATTAACTTTTACAGCTAAACATATGCTGCTAACTCTACAATAACAATATTAATGCTGTATCACTAATCTTCTGCTGCATCTTGTATACTATAATTCTTATAGACAGACTGTTCTCATAATGAAAATAAGTTACATTCATATATCAGTGTGTGTCAGTTGCAGCTCAGATAGTCAGCACAGAAAATTTTTAATAATTGTTATGATAATTTCTTAGATCATATTCAGAAGTGTGTAAATTGCTTATAAACTGACTAAATCTATGTTTTCAGTATTAATGTACTGTCTTTATTACTCTCACTGTCACTATCATCATTAATGCTTTCATCTCTATCATCATCAGCTTCTATGAGAAGTGATGAAAAGAAAAGTATTAAAAAAGAAAAAACTTCTTTTATGAGTGATGTGTGATTCTTAACTGTAAGATTTATAAGTATTAATAATTATAATATTGCTGTCATCTTCATTATTATTATCTTCTATCTTCACATCATTCTTCACAGAGAGCACTTTGAGTACTTACTGTAAATATTTTTACTGCAAAAGTAATAAATGCTAACAGTTTATAGAGCTATCATTGTTTTCACTGATTAATAGATCTACTCTTTGATCAATAATCAATGTCAATACTCTTTATAAATAGAAATAAATATTTATACTTTCATACTTGCTGTTATTGTCTTCTTCTGCAGCTGTTACTTCTCTATTTTTTACTTTTATTTTCACTTTCACATCATCATTCTCACTCTTCACACCATCATCTTTTATAATTCAGAAAATTTTTATATCATCTAATGTTTTCTCTATGATACAAAAGAAATTAAAGCTAATTTTAATTAAGAATTTACTTAATGTTCTTAATCAGAGAGAAGTTTCAGTCTTGCTGAAAACATTGTAATATAAGCACTGTAAGCTTACTGAGCTAGTTGTAAAGCATAAAGCAGTAAATTATAGCTTTTTAATCTTTTAAACTTTTTACTGACTGAGTATAGCTCTGAAGAGATCAGAATCTCAGATAGAGATTAAGTTTAAATATTTTTATTTAAAAAAGTATAAACAATAAGATACATCTTTAATCTTATATATTCAGCATATCTTTTCTCTTTAAAGCTGTCACTCTCTCAAAGCTGTTGAGCTCACAAATAAGTTCTTTTTTTAAGAATCTTATTGATATTTTTTTAGTTACTTTAAGTAAAGAATACTTATATAAGTCTGTACTTCTATGCAGTGCAAGTGACAAGTAGCTCTGTAGATGAGTGCAAAGTGAAATTAAGTTAAGTTTTAGTTTTTTTTAATCTTATAAACTTTATAGATTTTGTAGATGTTGACTTACGCTTTTTAGAGTTTTTTTTATGAAATTTGTTAACTAATCTTCAGACATTCTTAATGTTAACTTTTAGTTCTTAAATTAGATTTATATATCTTTTTTATACAATTAAGTATTGCAGCATTAATTGTTTCTTAGAGTTAATTTGAACTTATAAATTTACTATAGCAGCAATTTTAAACTCACAGAAGTCTAAATCTACTGCTAAATATAAAAGTTTAAGTTTCAGAGATTTTTTCTTTTTATAAGACTTATAAGCTCACAGCAAACTAACATAAAAGACATCATAAATATTCAGTTTTTTAAGTAGTTTAAGTCTATAAATTTATTTCTTAACTGATTTTACAATTCAGTATAACTCATAGCAGAGTCAGTTCAACTTTTATGAGAGTTTTTCTATAATTATATTCTTAATACATAACTAAATTTTCTGTTCAACCTTAAACATAATATTCATTCATCTCTTATTATAATATCTCTTTTAATACTCTTACACCTTAAAAACAGCTCTCTGAGTCTTTTTATAATTTATTTACAATTAATTTATAAGAGTTTTAGCTTCTATGAAGCTTTCTTACTTTATAGTATACTTAGAAATCTTATCTACTGTTAATAGATTAAATCTTAAATTGTATTTATAGATCATTTTAAAAGATATTTTTTGAATTATAAAGTATTTACTTATATTATATACAAACTTTGTTAAGAGCAGTAGTGCTGCTCAGTTATCTTTCTTATAGTTAATATAACTTCATAAATATTGTTTAAAAACACTATTTTAATGCTCTGTTTACTTATTTATTTAAGAATAAAAGACAGTGCTTAATTGCTGCTTAATCTTTAAAGTTAATATTATGTTAATTTAAAACTATAAAATAAACAGTGACTTCTGATCTGTCATTATAACTGTAAAAATATTATATAAATAAATTATTTTCTACACAAAAACTTTTACAAGATCTTCTGCAGTCATGTTCTTTCAATATAAAATTCAATAACATATCTTTAAGAATTTATTTATTATATTCAATATTATATCATAAATACTCTCATAGACTCTGTTCTCTGATAAATCAGTAATGAAGTTTATTGTAATTATATTTTAAAGCTATATAAAGTATTTTAAGAACTATAATAGCTTTACAGACTTTCTATAAATTATTTATGTTTTTTAATACTTAAAACAGCTGAAACAATGCTCATTAATTAATTTTTTTATATTTGATTATCAGTACTTCTCATAAATTTATATATAAGTTTAATCTGTGACTAAATACTCTGCAAATGAATTGTTGTAGTACTTATATAAGATTTTAATATATAAGACTTTTATATACAGAATATACACTGCATCATTAACATAAAATAGATTTCTTATCTATGTTTAATTTAAAAACTTACTCTCTTTCTTTAATATCTTAGCAGCTTTCAAGCTCTGAATCATCTGATTTGTAAAAGAATCTATTTAAAGATATTTTGATAAAGTTTTTAAAAGAATTTAATTTTTATTTTTATATATAGTCTTCTCTGCAGCAGCTTTATAAGCATACTTATTATAATCTTTATTCTTTTAATCAGTGCAGTCTGTACTTAGCAGCTATTTAATTTATATATAAATTTAAATATATACTTTATAACTTACATCTGAGATTTATTCTTTTTCTGCAGCAATTATTGCTGTTGAAAACAGTATTTTCTTTAATATAAAGTAATATTTTATAATAACATTTTTTCTTTCAGTCTCTTACTGATAATCTGTTCTTTTAAATGAGTTATTTGTAAAATGTTTTTTGTAATATATTATACAAAAATTATATACTGATAGTGTCAGAGCTCATTTAATATATTTTTATAATAGTTTATAAAATGATTTCATCACTTTATGCAGATTATCAAAATCTATAAGAATCTCAACTATATGTTATATTTCTTTAAGATAATATTGTCAGTAATAAATACTTTTAACTATAATAAAAAGCTTTTTATTATCAATTCTATAATTTCTCTTTGTAAATATCATCTTTTACAAATAGAAGACAACAGATCTTCAGTTATTTTTTTTTAAGTAAATATTAAATATTATAAACTTTAAAATATTTATCTTAACTCTAATTTTCTTCTCTGAGTCAAAGTGTCTCAGAAAAAATGCTGTAATAAAGACTTAAATTAATTGGTAAAAAAATAGCTGAGTTTCTAAAATCAGAAATTCTAATATCTGTAAAATTTATTTCTTCTTAAAAACATCTCTATTACTCTGCAGCATACTTATAAATCTTACAGCAATGTAAAAGAATTTCTTTATAAATCTTTTATAGAAGTTTAAAAAGTCTATAAAGCTTTAAATCTTAAAGATACTCTCTGACTTAAGTCAGTTAATTATTATAACAATTCATTCTTTTTTCATTTTTATATCTTGATTCATAATAATAAATCTCACAAAAAGTACTTTTCTCACTGAAAACTGACATCTAATAAGCTTTACATATAGTTCAGTCTTTAACAGAGCTTTCAGAACTGTGTGAACATGCTGTTGATGATTAATTTTATTTTTAAAATATATTAGAATGTTATTTAAAAATACTATTATAAACATATTTAAGTGCTTGCAAAGCACTTTATGTATATATAATTGAAAAGTTGTCAGCACATTGATTAGTTTAAAGAACATTATTAAGTATTTATATAATTTATATTAAATTTAAAAGACAGTTTTTCATTTATTTTTATTATAAATTTAAATTCAATAATAAACATTCTTTATATTAATCTTCATGAAGATCTCAGCTTCATTAAAATAATTTATAATCTCATTAATTAAAAGCAGAGAGTAGCAGTTCTTCATTATAATTATATTAAGTTTATAATAATTAACATATAGTTGCAACTTATCATCTAACTTTAATGCAAACAGCATCAGTGCTTTTACAGAAGACTGTAAGAGTTAAATGAAATTATTTTTAAAATTTTTATTTAAATATTTTCAGAGCTTTATGAGCTTCTTCTTTAAGAAATTATAGATAAAGTCAAACAGTAAGATTTTTTTTATAAGATCAATTAAGTGATTCTATTTATAATGTAAAGACAAGCTATTTACATTGTTTTTTTAAGAATATCTCTATAAGATTACAATATATCTTTAAAATTTCTTATGAACTGTTTTCACTCTCTATATTCTTTATGTAGATCTAATATATCTAATTAAAGATGTCTGCATTAAGCTCTGTCTTAAAAATTATAAGATTTAACTTCTCACTGATCTTTTAATTCTCAAAGTCTTTCAGTTTATCTCTTTAAATAACTGTACTCTAAAAGAAATTAATTATTAAATCTTTTCACTTTAATTAAACTATCTTAAGTATCATGTTCAGTTCTATCTTCATAGTAATAAAAGATTTATATAGCTCACAAAGCACTTCTCTGACATTACAAATAAAGATTAATTTATAATATACATTATATATAATCACTGACTGTTGATTGATTTCAACTGCACTTTATACAGAAAACAGTGATGTAAGATTAAGACTTTTAGTCAGCTTTAACTGTAGAAAATTAATATTACTTTTACTGTTTATTAAAACTTATAGCTTTTAATTTATAAAATATATTATAAGTTATACAGTCTTCTTCTTAGATAAGTTCTCTTTCATAAACTTTTTTTTTGTTTTTTTATCAGTAAACTCATTCTTCTGAGTGAAGTCATATATTTTATAAAAGCTTTATAAATCTTTTCCATTTGCAGTATCAGTGAAAAGTTTCTCTCTCTTAGCTAAGTAGCAGTCTTTTGCTATATAATTGATTTTATTACAGTTAAAATACTTAATAAACTGATTCTATTCATTCTGTATAAACTTTCTATCTAATTTGACTGCAGACTTATCATTGTTCTTAATGTAGAGTTTAGATTTCTTTCAGTAAAGTAATATTATCTTATGTTTACAGTTAAACAGATTGAGTTACAGCTTCTTTATAAGAGTCATTACATCTTCAGTAATAATTGACAGCTGAAACTGCTCATAAATTTTTCTGTATATTGATTTATTTAACTTACAATAAAAAAAATATAACTTAAATTTTATTTATTTTATTTACTTCATCTTCTATCTGAAACTGAAGTTCATTATAGTAATAAAGATACTTTTTATTAAACTTTTTATTTCTTTTATTTGTTCATAATCATTTCATTTAAATGTTATATATTCAATTTGCTTTATCTTTTAACAAATTATTCAAGAATTTCTTCAAAGATTTTTATGTCTTTACAAACATTTTTTTTTCTCACAGTGAGCTTTTTATTAGTTTATAACTGAGTAATATAAATAATAAATCATCTTAAAATACTAAGCTCTTTTAGATATGCTCTTTATATTATTATTTGTTCTATTAACTTTCTATTCAGTTTCTATCTAAATCTATGAGGGCAAATCATCTTTGCAAAGAAAAAATTAAATAAAAAATCTTAGTTCTATCTTGCAGACATTACATCAGCAAGATATTAACTCATTATTATTATTTTCTGTGTGCATCAGTTCATCTGTAATGAGTTTGTCTCTTAAACATTTGCTTTCATTAATCAGCAGATAATTTCTCTTTGTTTATTGAATTTATTTAGATTTAATGAACTCATACTGATTCAATGAATCATCATTCAATTATTTAAGTATGTAAGTTTATCATAGTCTGAGATATTCTTTTAAGTAATTTACTGCACAAGACTAAACTAACTAAAAAGATTGCTAACAGCAAGTCACTTAATTATTTGATGAGTGCTGATCATCATAAACAGAGTGTTATAAAGATTGTGAGAGCTCAGCTCTTTGAAAGTATGATGTTTAAAAGTCAGTGTAGTTTAAACAGAAGATAAGAATGTAATATATGATTTGCATTAATTATTTATATAAGCAGTGCTTGTCAATCTCTGAGACTCTTATCAAAATTAGTCAAACATTTAGACTCAGCATCTCTGTGTGAAGTAAAAAAAGCACTGTTGCTTTATGCTTTTATAAATCATTATAAAGCTGATAAACTGACTGAGTTCAGTCTATCTTTCAGATTGTTGCTTTTTATTATTGAGTTTTGTAAGCTTATTTTCATTTTCATTTAAGATTTATTCAATTAACTAATGCTCTCTATAAGCTCACTAACTATTCTTTTAATTACTGCTGTATCTATTTCTTTACTTATGACAGTGCTCTTTTTTGTAGATCTTCAATCACTATTATTGATTTTAATACAGAAGCTACACTATGCTGATATCTTGCTGATGCTTTACTGATTTAATGTTATAAGTTGCACTTATATTAAGAATCTTATAATCTAGTCACTGACTAAGATTCTAAAATGAAAACTTTTACTTTCAGTCTTCATACAAATCTTCTCTTTTCTCTTTAAATTATTCTTCTTGTATTTAGAAACTATCAATCAAGCATCAGTCTCATTGTAAATCTATAATATTAAAATAATCTTTTCATTTAGATCTAATCTACAAAAAAGATCTTGCTGTATGATTGTTTAATCAGTGCAGAATGAGTGAAGAAGTCTTTATATTGAAAGAGTTTAGATTTGTTTCAGATACAATGTCAATTTGAGGTCAGACATTGCTGAATGAAATATATAACAAAATACATAATATAAAAAGTCATATAGATTATCTATACATCTTAATAATTAAGCAGTCTAACACTGCTTCAAATACATCAGTTAGCTTAGCAGTATCACAATTATTAGCTGTATCATCACTATTATAAGAATTAACAGATTGTATAAATAACTCTACTATAAAGCAGTTTATGACAGCTATGCAAGTCAATGAATATTGAAAATTTTGTTTCTCTAATACACTTATGTTTAAAGAAAAACAGATAGATTTTTAATTATAGTTATCTTAAATTGTTGCAAAGATTAATGTGAACTTGTTGAATGAATCAGACAGTGTGAAGTTTTGATACATACATAGCTGACTAAAAAGAATAATTTTGAGTTAGATTACATCATAAATTGCTGTTTGCATTAAATTAAATGAAGAAGTTACTTATATAATTATTGAAGAGTTAATCAATCAGTTATAACATGTATATAATGACTTAAAATTTCAAAAGTGAGTCACTTAAACTCTGAGAGCTCTAAAGCAGAAGAGAAAATCATTTACTAAATATCTTATAATTTTTGAGTATATGCTGCTGAAAGTGAGAGACTTAAAGTGAGATAATACAGTTAAAAAGATATTTCTCAGCAACAGTTTAAACACACTCTTAATAAAAGCATTGATTGCTACTTAAATCTCATTCTTATATAATAAGTACATTATCTTATTACAGTGAGTTAATCACAATCTAAAGTTATTTATGAAGATTGTCACTCAGAAAAACTGTACAATGATAATGCTCATCACTCAGCAATCTTATATAAATGATATAAACTGAGAACTCACAGAGCATGTCACTGTAGCTGCTGTAAAAACAGAAGAAAAATGTTATATATGATAAGTATTAAAGAAAAAAGTAGCAGAATGCTGTATGAAACAATTCTGTATATAGTGTAATGACAGTAAACACTTTATTAAAAAATGCAAACTTCTATCTGCTGTATATCTTTACATCACTAATGTAACTGCCACTGAATCTGTGAAGAAGATAGCAGAAAAGAATAAAAATTTAAAAAAAAGAATAGCTTTTAATAGAAGTTGCAGCTGAGAGCATATGAAGTACTGTAAAAGCTGAAATGAATTTGAGAAACAAATAAATAGTGCTTTCTTTACTATATTAACATTAATCAATAAAGAATTGTATGCATACATCTTATATAACACTGAGTGTCTGTTCTATGAAATGATTTCTGTCTGTTTCACTTAAAATCATAACTTACAGCACATAAAGATAAATTCTTACACACTTACAGAGTTTAATGAACTGTTTGATGCATCAGTAAAAGAAATAATTATTGTACAAATTAATATTGATAAATATCAGAAGACAAGAGCATTCTTTTATATTGTTTTTAAGATAGCATTGTATGATTTTATACTGAGTCTATCTTGAATGAAGCAGAATGAAATGATTTTAAATGTAGATAATGTCTTTTTTACAATTAGATTTACAGAAATCTTCATACAGAACAGAAAAGTGTTTATAAAGAATGATTTTAATTATTTAATAATATTAACAGCATCATTCACAAACCTTATACAGAAGAAAGAGAAGAAACTGAAGAAGATTAAGATGTTTTTAGTTAGTATAATTGATATTGAGAAAGTCTTGATCTTATAGAAGAAAATAGATTCAAAGATGTTGCTTTTAAAGCATTATTATGATTTCTTAAATGTCTTTGATTATATAATAACAGAGAAGTTGCCTTTTTTGAGAGAGAAAGAAATGAATCATTATATTGAGTTAGAAAAAGTAGATAAGAAGAAGCTGAAGATGTTATAAGACTTTTTATATAATATGACTTAAGAAAAGCTACTAATCTTATATAAAACTCTGACAGAACTTCTGAATAAACAGTTTATATAAGTTAGTAATTTGTCTGTAGCAGTTTCTGTTTTATTTATATAAAAGTCAGAGAGTAATCTATGATTCTGTGTAAACTATTAAGATTTAAACTGCATTATACAGAAAAATCAATATTCACTTTCTTTAATTTATAAGATCTTATAAAATATCAGACAAATACAATAATACATTAAGCTGAATGTTATTGCAGTCTTTTATAAGATTTGAATTGCTGCTGAAGACAAGTGAAATATAATCTTTTATATAAAGTATAAATTGTATAAATGAATGATGATATCTTTTGAGTTAATTAATGTTTTAAGTATCTTTCAGAAATACATTAATTAAGTATTATAAAACTTTCTGAATAAATTTTGTTCTATATATATAAATAATATTCTGATCTTTATAGATGAATCTTTACATCAATATTGTAATTATATATGAAAAATACTTCTCTGATTGAGAAAAGCTGATCTGCAAATTAATATTAATAAATATAAATTTAAAATTAAGTCAACTAAGTATTTAGAGTTTATTCTGAAGGTTGAAAAGAGCATATAAATGAATTTTTAAAAGATAAAAGTCATTATAAACTGAGAAGTGTCACAGTCTGTCAAAGAAATACAAAGCTTTATTGACTTTACAAACTTCTATAGAAAGTTCATAAAGAACTTTTTAAGTCTAATAATGTTAATAATAGCTTTTATATGAATGAATATGTCTTTTAAGTGATCAGAGAATGCAAATCTAAAATTTAAGAAACTTAAAGCAATATTTATAACTGCATCAATTCTAGTTTAATTTGATTACATCTGTACAACAGTGATAAAAATAGACTTTTTTGACTGAAGCATTGAAGACACATTATTACAGCTGATAAATAATGTATAAAGATTATATATTTATTACTTAAAGAAGAACTTCTTAGCAGAGTGTAATTACAAAATATATGATAAAGAAATGTTGATTATTGTATAATGTTTAAAAGAATGAAATGCAGAGTTAAGAAATGTGAAAAGCTTTCAGATTCATACAAACTATAAGAATTTGAAATACTTTATAATTATATAAAAATTAACTGATTGACAAATATAATGACTCTTAATCTTATTACATTACAATTTCTCAATTCTCTATCTATCTAATAAGTTAAATAAAAGAGTGAATGCTCTGTCAAGACAGAAGCAAAATATGTTAAAGAATATTTTTGATGAGAAAATGCAATATTATATGATACAGATGCTTTGACCTGAAATGCTGAGCAAATTTGTATAAGTTGTTTCAGTAATTGTAGATGATGTGTTAGCAACTTTAGTTGTATATAATTAAAACATATTTAACAAAATTATTGACTTAAAACAGATATAAATAGATGCAGAGATCAAAGATATCTTGTATAAAGAGCTGTATATAGCAGTTTAAAAACAGTGCAGATTATTTTTTACAGTTTTAAAAGTAAGAGTCTTAATTGTGAAGTGTTCTCTAAATAATAAGAATAAATTACTCTTTAAAAATAAACAATAAGTATCTGACTCAGAATCTCTTCATATAGAACTGATTTAGTACACTTATAATTTAACAATGATTAAACATTCTGAGAAAGAAATCACTAGTGAACTTATATCTTGATAATTTTTTTAGTCAAAAATATTACAATATATTTGTCAGTTCTGCAGAAACTGCAATAAGTGCTGTACAAATAATAGTTAAAAGAATCATTATCAGAAATTCTTGAAATTTCTATCTGTTTCAGAAAGAATCCGACAAAAGATATTCATTAACTTTATAATGAATCTATTTTTAAGTCAAAGTTATATAAATCTGCTGATAGTCACTGATCATTTAAGTAAAGAAGTAATATTGAAATCTTATAACAATATATTGACTGAATAAGTAGCTGAGACTTTTATATGATACTTTTATTAAGTATATAATTTATCAATAACTATAGTGTTAAACTGAGATATTTAGTTTGTCAGCAGTCTATAAAAGAGAGTCTGTCAGCTGTTAAAAATTATATAAAAAGTCTTAACTGTTTATCATTCAGAGATGAATGAAGCAATGAAGAGAATGAATTAAAATGTAAAAGTATATATTTATATGTTTGTTAACTATGATTAAAGCAACTAAGTCAGTCTATTTTCAATGACTGAACTAATTATAAATAACTATGACTTTATATTAACAAAGATAAGCTTCTTCTTTCTATTATATAAATATTATATAAAACTCTTGCAGTTGTTTGAAGAACTAAAGTCTGTATGATTAGAAAAGAGTTCTGTTTAGAAAGTAAATGAAATTGTATAAAAAATGAAAGAAGTAGCAGAATGAGCTTAAATAATGATGATAGTTATATAACAAGTATAGAAGAAGACTGTCAATTGAAAATATTAGCAATTATATGACTTTAAAGAAGACAACAAAGTCTGACTAAATCTGGAGAATGTCTGTATGAACTGATTATATAAGAAATTTAATGTTAAAAATGTTAAATATACTATGTTTAAGAAGATCAGCTCTTATACTTTTAGATTGAATATGCTGTCAGAAATACATAATATATTTTACTTAATTATGCTATAATCAGTGACTGAGAATTCTTTTTTCTTACAGTGTATGATTAATTCTCAACTGCTGTCATACATTGTGGGTGAAGAGAACAAATATAAAGTGAAAGAGATTTTAAAAAAGAGAGTTATATGATGCTGTAAAGAGTTTAAGAAGAAGTATTTAGTTAAGTCTATTGAAAGATATAAATACTCATACTATACTATGTCATTTAGTGAAACTTCTAAACTATGTTGTCTATGAGCACATCTTGATCAAGAGAGTTAAGAAGAAAAGTAGAAAGAATGTTAACTGCAGTTAATACAGACAGAGTTTTTACTTAACTTTTGACATTAGTTCTATCTTACTTTATAAAAATAGCTAGAACATCACTTCTTAACACTTTTACTCAGTGAAACTGCACCTATTGACTCTCACTGACAGCAAACATCAAATGATCAAATGAATGCATCATCAAAGTTCAACAAATTATTCAAGAATTCAACTAATCATCAATAGTGAGTTTTATAAGTTCAATAAATCACTCAAAGATTCATTTAAACAGAGACTTAATAAGCTCATCAGCAATTATCTCTTAACTAAATATAAAGTCTATCTGAATCTGATTGCACTTGTGCAGATTATGAATGTTATAATAGAAGACATTAATATATTTTAATTATTTATGCATATATATATTCTTAATCAGAGTCAAAACAGCTTAATTGTCTTCTTTAAGCTGAATGAATGAAGCTGCTTAATGAGTTTTGTTTTTTGAATGCTTATGCAGTGTAAATTGACTTCAAGATATTTACTTATGCTCATGTCTTTTAACATTTGTTCAAGTTAAATCTCAGTCTTTGCACATATTGACATACTTATATATTCAGTCTCAGTGATTAAAATAACAGCAGACTTTTATTTTTAACTTATTTATGACACTGATTTGTCTTTAAGCATATAGATATGCTTTAAAATTGATTTCTGATTCTGCTTGTTTGATAGATACATAGTTGAAGTCAGAGTATTTAAGTATTACTTGACTTTCATTAAAACTGTATATAATATCAAGATTAATGATGAATCTTATGTACTGTAATAGTTTCTTAAGTGTGTGTTCATGATGTTCTGCAGAATTACTGAGATATTGATTTAATCAATTTAGTGTGAAGATGATATTTAATTAAATATAAATTGCTGCATACATTAAGCTTTCAATTATCTATTAATACTGTCTTTGATCTATTCTTTGATCAGTTAAGCTGATGAGACAAAAAGCATTATATTTATTAAGAGAAATGCTGATGACTCAGTACTTATTAGATTGTATATGAAGATTCTTTAGTATTTTATTTATATAGTAAATCTGATTCAGACAGAAAGTTCTCATTTTGCAGTTATACATAACTTAAATGTCAAGAATTTTCTGCATCTTTCTCAAGTTCTTAAATTTAAATATATTCACAAGAGCTTTCTTGAATCAATGAATGTATAATAGATTTGTTGAAGTCACAACAATACCATTTATATAGAGAATCAGCATAATCTCTTTGATGCTGTAAAGAAAAAGACAGAAGTCAGTATTGCTTTAATAAAAGCTTAACTTAAGCAGTTTAATAATACATTATTTATGTCAGTTCTGTATGACTTGCTTGAGATCATAAAGACTGCACAGTATGTATAGAATATAATTAGATGCAACATTAATTTCAGAAAAAAATGTTATATAGATTGTTTTCTTCAGAAAGAATTCTGTGAAAATATTGTTGATATTTACTTGATGACACTTTAGATTCTTGAGTGCAATGATGATTAGAAAGATGTGTAAAGTGTTAAATTTAATAATAAGAGTAAAGATATTCTTATAATTAACATTATATATTTATGAGAAGTTTCTTGTCACAAATCTTGTCTTAAGCTTGTTTAAAAATTCATTAATGTTCAGCTTAAGTTTAAAAACTCACTTGCTGATTATAATATTAACTCTTTTTGATGATACAGTTTCTTCTTATATTTCATTTACTTTTAAAACTGTCAGTTCTGTATAAATAACATTCTTTTACATTTCTTTTCATATTAAGTCTCTCACTACTTCAGCATAGATAACAGATGTTAAAATGTCAGATCTGATTACAGAGTCTTTTTTGTTTGTAAAGAACACTGTAAGTGTCAGTATAGCTTTTAATATTTTAATTAAGAACTCATTCATATCTTAATTATTGTCATTGTTTCTCTTTTATTTTAAAATCTCAACACACAGAAAGATTTTGACTTCTTTAAGTGTTACTGTTTTGACTTAATTAATATTAATCTTTTCATCTGATGACTTATTCAAGTTAACTATAGTTAACTTGATTTTATGTTATTTATCTTAAGACTTGTTGATCTTAATTATAATTAAGTTAGACTGCATTTTGCTGTTTTAAGTCATAAGTGTCTGATCTGAAACTATGATCTTCATAGTGATTGAATTTTTTCATAAATATTCAATAAATTTTCTGTTTAAAAAAAACATTTAATATCTATTATTGCAGTTTAAAATCAACAGTGTCTCTCTTCTCACTTTCAGTAAACTTTACAATATAATTCTTAATGATGTACTTGAGATCTGAAGCTCAAAGCTGATATTGCTTTGTGATTTTCTTAATATAACTTATAAAAACTTTCACTCATTCTTAATTCATAAACTTGTCATGTCTGTCTTCAAATAGTAACTTGAGATCAATATAGCTGTAATACTTGCATTTTTATATACAGATATAATTAATGAATAACTTTACATCAGTGAAAACTTTTTCAGAAGTTGTCTGCTTATCATTAATTAAGAAATTAGTTGCTATCTAATTGTAAAGATAAACATCTGTCTGTGCTGTCTGCACTCAGAACTTTATTGACAGTTATATTTTTTTAATTATGATATACACTGAGTTCTCTGTAATTTAAATGACTCTTTCAGCAACATCATTCTGAATTGACATGTAAAACACTATATACTGCAATATAATGTCAATAGATCTGCATCAGTCATTCAGAGTGAATCTTAACTTTATTTCATTGTTGCTTTATACAGCAAAAATCTTTGCATTAATCTGAAATTCAGTCTTCAGTCATTATTCTTAAAGTGTCTGTGAAATTTCATCACATTGCTTCAGTAATATCATTTATATCTTTTAAAAGTGATTATCTACTATCTTTAGAAAGTACTGATATTCATTAAATAATAAGAATAATGAGCTGCATATATCAATAAAAACAAAAACAAGAATATTAATCTTTCTTTTGCTTACAGTGTGATTTCACTTGTTGATGAACTTAATTAGAACACAAATCTTATATATAGTTTTGTTGTTCTCAACAATAAAAATTAACTTTTTAAGAATTGTCATCTTGTGAAGATCACACAGCTTTATAAAATTAAGATGAATAAATCATCAGTGTTAAAGTCTGTAAGTCTTAATCTTTTTATTCAATGATACAGTGTTGATTTCTGAGAAATTAATTATATTATTGTATAAGCTTGTATCTAAAGCAGCTGCAGAGAAAGCAGTCTTTAAATGTAATATATATACTGCAGATATCAGAGCAAATTTATTAAAACTCTTTACAATATACTTAACTATATAGACTCTGTCTCACTCTGATGCTTCTATTATAGTTTTGTTATACTTATTATACATTTAAAGACAGTATTGATCAAAGCTCTCATACAGTTTTATTTTGCACATTTACTTTTTTGAGAGAAGATTAATTTCAAGTTCAGATACATAAAGTGTTGAACTCAGTCTTACAGAATTTCTTAACTTAACTTGCATAATGATTACTTCACAATAGTAAAAGTATAAATATTTCTTTTCAACTTTAATTTGCTGACATCTCATTTGTATAAAAGAATCATGACAATCTTCTTGAACAGAGCAGCAATTTTATTGCTGACTTTTTTTTTCTTATTAAAATTAAAGAAAAAGTCATTGTCATTACTGTCACTAATTTTTGTATTAAAAACTCTGTATCTCTTTTCTTTATCTTTGTAAACTGACTTCTGATACAAGTTAACTGCAGTTAATTTGCATAACTTGACTGCAGTTAATCTGCTTGCTCTCTTTTAAGTGTTTTGCTTAATGTCAGAAAGAAATTTGTAATCTTTTATAAAGTGAGAGCTGTTGCAAAGAAAGCACTTAATGAAGCAGTGAAAAAAATAATTACTGTCAGAGCTAAATGATCTGCAATAGTGTTGCTTAATATTAACTGTACAATAATTCAATAAACCATAGTTTTAATTCGTTAAATGTTAATCTTTTTTCTATTTATCTGTTTACAAAACAATAACAGTTTCATCAGTCTTAAACTGTATCTCTTTCTTCTAAAGCTTTTACAAATCTTTCTTAACATCTGAATTGTTCTAAGCATTGATGACATTATAAATTACAATATACTTATTTAACAGTGCTTAAAGCAGTATCTAAAATCATTATTCTGATTTAAACAACTCAGTTATATCAGACTGAGTTGCAGCAATCTTTCTGTCAAGTTTGCTTAAATAAATTTATACTTTTTTAATAAATACATTTTCTGACATCTTATACTCAACAAACTCTGTCAAATATTGTCTTTCAGTTATCTACAACTTCTTTTTATATTTAAACTTTAATGCATCTCAAACATTCTTTATGTTAATTTTGTTCATCAGATATTCTTGATTATCTGTATTGATGTAGATAATAAATCAATATAAAATCTTTATATTGATTTTCTGACTTTCAAAGTCAAGATTGCTGAGAAAAAATGCAGCTAAGAATTCACTGACAAAAGTGTTAAATATTAAGAATTCAATAATACTTTATAGATCTTCTTCTATCAGTCATTTTTTCATAAAAATAAATTATTGATTGCAGTTCTTGTGAGTAAGAATTGAGATGAGTCATTTCTTTATAAAGAAGTTGTTGAAGTTCATTGTGATGATAGTTGACATGTAGTATAAGAAGTAAATAAAGTAAAGTAACAATGTATGCATAGAAGATAATGTAAATAAAGTAAATAGAAAGCTTTTATATCTTTTTTTTTTTGTAAAACAGTAGTGCTTATTCATCTTAATAACTCATATTAAACTATCAATGAACAGTGCTTTCTGAGCAACTATAAATGCTTATTTGTCTACTGAAGACATATGTTAAGCTGTCAAAAAACAGTGCTTTTATAAGCAACTATAAATGCTAATTTTTGCTGAAATCAATTCTTCTTAAATCTTCTGAATCAAACATATTCAGCTGCTGAAGATGCTTGTTTATCTAATAAATGTATATTAAGTTACTATTACTGTACTGATTTCACTAAAGCTGAATTTATCACAAATCTCAATAGTCAGTAATACTGCTAAAGTCAAATTCACTATGAATCTTAAAAGTCTGTGAACTCAGCTGCCACATACACTAAAAGTATGCACTTTCTCTGAGAAGCTTCTTGCTAACTCAGATTCATAATTTATTGAAAGATATGAATACTTATGTTATACTATGCTGTCTAGTGAAATTTCTAAATTATGTTGCCTATGAGCATATCTTAGTTGAGAAAGTTAAGAAGAGAAGTAAAAAGAATGTTGACTGCAGTCAATATAGACAGAGTCTTCACTCAGTTTCTGATACTAATTCTACTTTGCTTCATAGAAGCAACTAGAACACTGCTTCTCAACAAAGTAATTAAGATACTTTAAATTTATATAAAAATCTAATTTTACACTTAAGAATACAGTGACTTTAAAGTGCTGACACATAACTTATTCAGAGTCTATATAATTTAATCTTATATAAATTTAACTTTTCATCAATCTTTACATGCTTAAGCAGCAACTGAGTGTATACGAGTGAAAACTGTATAAGAAGATCTTTAAGAATCTTATTAATGAGAAAAAGATGCTGAAAGAAAAAAGCATGTTATACTTAATGAAAAAGAAGTATGTCAGGAATCAGAAGGTCATCACAGGTAAAATGAAGTTGTATGAAGAGAAAAGTTTTAAATTATTTAGATAAATTTTTATTTATATTAATTATATCTTTTTAATTTTGCTGCAGCTACTTGTTCTAAGCATTATGCAGAGATGAGACACTACATCTAAATGTTGTATACAGCTTATATGACTAGACTTATTGCTAAATGCATAGAGAGAAAAAATGTTATATGTATTTAATTGTTTTTAGTGAGATCAATAACAATCATCTTTGTCAGTAATGAAGTCAGAAGATACTTACTTTTTAAAATATAAACTGAGCTCATTACATTATCTGCATCATTGTTGTTCTCATTAGAACTTTTACTATCACTTTGTACAGTATATTACTATATATAATTATGTCACTTACAGTTCTCACAGCATCTTCTGAAATACTCTGACATACAATAACATTCTGAAAAGAGTCTAAAGTCATAAAACTGACACTGATAACAGTTGCTCAGAATAAAATGACTATAAGACTGAATTAAAAGATCATTGATGTATAATGAGTGCTTATAGAATATTTACTCTTAACATATAAGATTTTATACAAAGTAAATGTTAATATCAGAAAGATACAGAATAGCTTTGAACTGCAGTGAACTGCAGTTATCTGTAAGAAAATTTTCTGCAACTGAAAAAATTAAATTAACAGCTTTGTTATTTATCACATAGTGAAAAGCAGCATTGTACAGTATAAGAGTTCTAAAAAATCAGTGAATGCTTTTAAGCTTTGTATAATACTTACATTGTTGTTGTTGTTGATATTGTTGTTGCTATGCTTATTGTATAGAAGTCAGCACTGAATGTACTGCAATAAGAAGCATTGCATGTACAAAGAGTGTTGTGAGAAAGATTAAGAAGAGAAGAAAAGAAATTTTAAGAAAAAAAGTAAAGAGATTTATAACTTACTTTACAATTAAATAAATCAGAGTGAGTTTTTGTCTCTGTATATGAATCTGAAAGTAATGTTGTTGTCAAGTGATAGTAAGATGAGTGATAAATGAAATAAAAAGCTATGTAATTGTTTCTGTATGTAAATAGAAATTCTGCAATATGATGAATTTTGTTTTATATAGTAATGATTTTTAGTAACAAGACTTCACTTTTAGCAATGAGAGAAGTTATATCATAAATTGTACTTATACTAAGAATCTTATGATCTAGTTGCTAACTAAGATTCTAAAATGAAAACTTTTACTTTCAGTCTTCATACAAATCTTTTCTTTTCTCTTTAAATTATTCTTCTTATATTTAGAAACTATCAATTGAGTGTTGATCTCATTGTAAACTTATGACATTTAATATTGAAGTAATATTCAGACTATATTAATTACTTAATTAATTTTTATAGCAATCAGGTGACTAGCTGTCTTAAGAGATTTCTATATTATTTTATATTGTATATATAGATTCACTGACATAACATTTAACTTCTGTTTTAGTGTAGCTGTAAAAATTCATTTATAGACTCTTATTACTCTGCAGAAACAGCAATTCTGTAGATACTTCAATGACTTAATAAAAAAAATTATCAATAAAATATCGTTATTCTGCAGATCTTACATCTGCAAGTTATAGAGTATAACTGATTGAATTACTGTTGTGTATAGAAGTTAAAATCAATTTATAAATAGTTTTTATATAAAAGCTATAATACATAATAGAGTTTCAAAAACTATATTTTCTTTCTGAACTATCTGTTGCACATATCTCTTTCACTTTAATCTTACATTAATCTGAATTCTCAGTACTTATATTGTTGTTTTAGTCAGAATTTCTCAGTCATTAAAGCATACAGTACTCATCAGATTCTCATTAATGTTTCTGCAGCATCTTATAAAATAAATTAACTGATATTTATCTGATATAAATCTTATTTTATGTTTCTTTACTCATACAATGCATCATTTATAAACTGACTTCAGTCTGTAGCAGTTTGCCTGAACAGAGATTTCTTATATAATTAGATTTATATTGTTTACAAAGTTAAATGTTATAATATTGTCTTCTGACTGCTTAAAGATTGTTAGTAGTTCTGATATGAAGAAAAAAATAGAATTGAGAAAAGAGAAGATTCTTGTAAAATGTTAAATTTTATAAATATTTAATTGCTTTCAAACTCTAAAAAGACTATTTTTGTATGTCATTCAGTCAGAAATCATTTTACAGCATAAATAATTTATAGTGAGAGATCTACAGTTTGCATAATATGCAGCAGTCTTTTATGTAAAATATTATTAAATACTTCACTCAGATTTAAACTAAACATTGATACTATATATTTTGATTTTGTCTTTTATGCAGTATTAACATATAATACAAGCAGCTTTAATTAAAACAATAAACATAAATCTCTGCTTTTTAATATTTATCTGATTTTATAAAACAAAACTGTTCATCTCTGCTGCATCAGTAATTTGCTCTGCAACTAGCTTTTTTATAAGCTTTGCAATTGTGTTTTTCAGCACAATAAAACAGTAACTGCTTAAAAGTAAATAGTTTTTCTTTTTTTTTGTTTTCTAAAATCACTGTAATAAATTTATAAAAGCTTTCTGATGTTACCTCACTGACAAAACATTTACTAATTGCTTAAGTAAGATTATCTTTAATGACATAAATTACTTTCTTAAAAATTTCATTTAAAATGTTATTTAACTTTAAAACTTTGTCATTTAACAATCTATAAATTGTCTGCTCAATCTGTTCTGCAGTAATTGTAAATAAAATATTAAGTATATAGTTTATAAACACTTCATCATTGATGTCACTGAGATCTGTTTAATTTTTTTTAAAAAAGAACTTTCTCATCAGAATTTATATCTTAATAAGGTTATCATTACTGATATTGTTATAATCTGTTCTACATAAAAATAAAATATATAATGATATCTATACTTTGTTTGTACAAAGCTTACTTCATTGTAAGAGTCTTCACAAACTCTTTTTATAAAAATTGTCTAAGACTGCAGTTGACTATTCAATGAACTATTTTCAATTAATTCATTCTATATGTTATAGTTTCTTTTTAAATAACTTTTAAAACAATTAATAAACAGTTTTATCATAGTTTATCTTTATATTGTTATACTGTCATCTTGTACATCTTGTGCTTACAAGAAGCTCTGAGATTCTTGATGATCACTGAGAATTTATATATATGTATAGATAAGTTTTAAAGCAGTGTTTTTTCAGATTTTTATAAATGATCTGCTGTAAAGCTGTAAATAAGCAAGATATATGCACTCATTCACTCTGTTAAAAATATTATTTAAGTCTTTTCTTATTCAATCTTTTCAGTACATAGCACTTGCTTAATGCTGACTTTTCTGTTAACATTATAATTTAAATATCTATTGAAATGTAATTCTGTGTAATTGCTCAGTAATTCATTGAGTTATAAAATAGAACTAGTTCACTGATTATTTCTGAAATAAAAGTAAAATCAATAACACTCTGCTGACTGCCTCTCTTTCAGATTGACAGCTTACATAAAATGAGTAATGAAAAATCATTTACTACTATTGTAGTGCAGAGATGTTCTAATTGTGCTTTAATAGTAGTCTGTAAGCTGTCTTAAAATAAATAATACACATTAAAATCTTTTAAAAGCATAATTTTCTCTTTAATCTTCTGAATGACTTGCTGTATAACTTATTAAGACTGAATTTGAGATTCATTGCTTCTTAAGTTATATATATTAATGATAATTATGTTTTTAATGTAACATAGTTGTAGTGCTGCTACATATTGACTATATAAATAAAAAGATCAGATGTAAGCTGAAATCTTTTTGCTGATTATAAAACATATTTTAAATGCTGAATTGCTGTTATTTATCAAACTATAATTCTGCAGACAGTAAATAAAATTAATATATCTGTTAAATGTCTGTTCTTATATGATCAGCACTTAATGAATGTTTAAGTTTGCTGTATTCAGAATAAGTTTTGTTGTTTTATAGTTTGTAAGTCTGCAGTTGAATTGAAGAATTCAGATGTTTAATATAAAGAGAATTTTAATTGTGCTGTATCTTTCTTTATAAAATCTGTTAATACTTCTTTCTGCATTAAATAACTTTTCTGTACATCTTCATTAGACTTTAACACAAAAAGCTTGATCTAACTAAGATTTTATACTGCTGTTAAAATGTCTTAAAGATGACTAAAATCTCACTTAATAAGTGTTAATACAGTATCTAAAAACTATTCTTACTTTTTTAATTGAACTACTCAAAACTCATTGAATTGCAGTGACAATTGTGTTATAATTTTAAAACAGCTGTAAATTATCATTATTTTAACTATCAAAGTCACTTATTTCTTCTGACAGATAACAAGAAAGCTTTTAAAGATTTTATATACTGTCTTCTGTTATGTTTTATGTGTCTAACTGCACTTTATGCACAATACTTTCTTCTTAAAGCAATTCATAATTTAATATGTATTTATACATATGCTGCACTTCACTGTCTTTTCACAGACTGACTGTATTTAGTTTTACTGCTTATAATTGAAGCACTGTCAGATCTGTATGCTATAATCATAAAGATAAGTGTTATATAACTGAAAATTAATAATAAATTCTTTCTAAATAATCTTATGTTGCAGCATCTATATAAAAAGACTGATCACAATAATCTCTCTGATTTTGTCTATTAGTAAATAAAACTCATACTGTTTTAATGTATGTAGTCAGTGAATCTTATTGATGTTAAATGTAAATAGTATGATCTTAAATGTAATATATATATCTTACATAAAAAATATGTTGTTTGTGTTCTTTTCACTGTTAATTGATCTGAAGAGAAAAACATTTCAAAATTTTATAAAATAATTTTATCAAAGAATTTAAAAATCATTCATCTATAGCTGATTGAGCACTCAGTTCTTTGTACACTAATCTGAAATTAACATTTTAATGTTGCTGCTTTGTAGCTGTTTTACTGTATAGATGTCTGCAATTAAAGATTTAACTGTAATAAAAAGTTCTATAAATGATTTGTTTTAAATGTCTGATAGTTGCGCTCTGACTACAGTGTATTGCAATAGAGATTCAGTTAACTGATAAATACTTTGTACTGTTACACTTATTTATATATTTACTGAACTTCACTCTTCTTACATATTCAGCTAAGCCTGATTCATTGAATTATATCACTTTCTATCAAATTATTCAGTTTCTTCTCAATTTTTAAAAACTGTCTTTGTACAGAGTTCTTACTTCAATTTGTCTGTATTCAGAGAGTCTTTACTCATCAAATTATTTCTAACACTTTGTTCTTTTGTTGATCTGCTTCTTTCAACTTTAAGAGATCATCAGTTAATTTATTAAGTCTGTTAATTATAGTGTGTCATTCAGCATTCACAGTTTTCATAAAAATTTGTTGTTTTTCACTCTTTTGTTGTTGAAGTTTGAGTGTAGTTAAGAGCATAGCTGAGTTTTTATGTCTTTTTTGTGATTTATCAGTGCTCATCATGTAACTCATTGCTGACATTGCAATGACAGATAGAGTAAAGTGAAGCAATATTCTACTATAATTAGCTTTGCTATGCAATCTGTTTGCTGAGTGTATTGCTGCTGTTATAGCTTTTTATATGCTCTTTATATCTATATTTATCTGATGACAGAAGTTGCAGTAGTAATTATATTTTATATTTTTATAAAAATCAGTATTTAAAAATATTTTAACAAATTAAGCTCACTTTGATTTGCAATTGATTTTTAGATCTGTAAATACAGAACAGTTATATTTTATCTATATATAAAGTGTTAAGTTCTTATTTTTCTGCTTTGTAAGCTGAAGCTTAAGTTTTAGCTTATAAATAACTGTCAGCTCTAAGTAAATGCAACAAGAGAAACAAGAAGCAAAGTGTACATTAAAATATTACAACTACATCAGCTATTGAAAAGTCACTTAGTGCATGTAAAAGAGCTTATTTACATCTCTAGATTCTTCAAATCTTTTATCTTCATCACCATTTTTCATGATAGTGAAGCTTCATTTTCAAAACCTGAAAATTTTCACTGCTACATCATACAATCAATCTCTTTCCATATATATTCATCAACCACACAACAAGCATAAACACTAATCTGAAACAGACTTCATAGTTGTATTTAAATTTGTTTTATTTACATTTTATACACTCATCATTTCTCATTATATCTGCTGCTTTTCAGTGCATTTAATTGCAAAGTTCTTTGTGCAACAC
>JAABVA010001262.1_pt1 | contig 27635 bp, 21 predicted proteins | sample 5560331 | NCBI WGS metagenome assembly JAABVA01 (sample SAMN12812661, study PRJNA571458) | rock metagenome | isolation source: Antarctica rocks | place: Antarctica: Victoria Land, Mt New Zealand sud | collected 2016-01-07 | reverse complement strand
ACACCGTCTTCGTCGCCCGCAAGCCGTGGGGCAAGGTTGCCGAGGCCCTCGCCGCCGACCCCGAGGACGCGGCCATCATCGAGGGGTACGCCGCCCTCGACCCCCGCGTGGAGGGCATCGCCGTCTATGCCACGAGCGCCACCACCAAGCGTTTGCAAGCGGCCAAACGCGCCGCCATGGCAACGGCGACACCATGAGAGCCGCGGGCGCAAAGATCTCACCGCGCTTTCGCCGTGTCGAAGGCCTTCGGCGAAACGACTTCATGCCGGAGTCCATGATACGGATGACGCTTCCGCTAACGCCGTCATCCGCTCCGCTGTGCCAGCTACTTTCTCCGTGTGATCGGTGACCCACATGCGGGAAGCACATTGACGGACACTGGGAGCTATTGACGCTCATTGTGCAGTGAATAGTTATTCAACAGCGTTACGCCTGAGTATGCGGCTCATCGCCGGCGCTTGGTCTATTCACGAACAGCCATTAGCTGGCTACACGAGTGATGAGTGTGTTTGGCAACCTTCCTCACCGGATCTTACAAGTGCCGAATACAGGGCAGATACAACAACTGGGTTTTACGCATAGAAACACGTATCAGACCTGCATCCACATGGCTGGAAAAACGATCACTGACTTGCCGGATGGGCCACTAAGTGGCCCATCCGGCAAGTCAGAGCTACTTTCAGGACCGCGTCATGCGAGGCAAGACGCTCGCCTTCGCGTATGAAACGCGGTAGCCGAGCTTGCGAGCCCGGCAAAACAGCGTGATAGCGACTTACCGGATGGACCACTAAGCTACCCCTCCTCACCGTGCCACCTCTAATCCGTCGTTTGCTCAAGGGAGGTGATGAGGCGCGCCACCTGCCGCGTGAGCGCCGCGCGGTCGTGCGTCGTTCCCGTACGCCAGCGCCGGAGCCAGTCCGATCCCAGGCCGACGGCATCGGCCCCCGCGTGTCGATATTCGAGCGCATTGTCGGCTGTTACACCTCCCGTGACGATGAGCGGCACCTGCGGTAACGGACCCCGCAACTGGCGCACAAAGGCGGCGCCAAGGGTCGCGATGGGGAACAGCTTGACCAGGGGGACGCCCCATCGCCAGGCGGTCACCACTTCCGTCGGGGTGTACGCGCCGGGGACGTATGGGACGCCGAGCGCTTGTGCTGCGCTGGCCAGAGCAGGACTCCCGTGCGGCGACACGAGGAACTGTGCCCCGGCGCTCACTGCCTGCGCTATCTGCTCCTCCTCGGTGACCGTGCCCGCGCCCACGATCAGCCCCCCCATCCGGTTCCGGATCGTCTCGATCATCTCGTAGCAGTTGGCCGTGTCGAGGGTCACCTCGACGTGGCGCAGTCCTGCGGGCGCGAACGCATCGAGGGCATCGAGGAGGGCGGCGGGATCAGCGCGACGGGCCACCAGGATCAGGCGTGCTCCGGCCAAGACGCCGCGGTCTCGCGGCTCATGCTGTGTCATCGATGTCGTCCCTTTCCCTGCTGTTCTCGGTGCTGCAACGCGGGCGGCGCGCCACGGGTCGCCGATGCGCGCGGTCGGTCCTCGTGGTCCGTGTCTCCGACGTCCGGGTGCCCGAACATGGGGCGGAGCGCGGGATAGAGCGCGCGGTAGCGGCCATAGAGCGCGTCGTAGAGCGCCACGCGCTCCGCGTCCGGATCATAGGTGGCGCGCACCCGCACCATGGCCGTCGCATCCTGGAGGTTGTCGTAGAGACCCACGCCGACGGCCGCCAACATCGCGGCCCCCAGGGTTGTGGCATTGGTGTGCTCCGTGACCGCGAGCGACATGCCGGTCACGTCGGCCCGGATCCTATTCCACAGGTCGCTGCGCGTCCCGCCGCCCGTTGCCCGGAGCGTCCGGTGCGGCCCGCGCGGCGCTCCGCAGGCATCGAGCACGTGCCTCACGCTCATGGCGACTCCTTCCATGACGGCGCGGGCGCCGTGCCCACGACTATGCTGACGCTGCAGACCGACGAATGCCCCGCGCGCCATCGCATCCCAGATGGGCGCGCGTTCCCCTTGGAGGTAGGGGAGGAAGATGAGCCCGTCTGCCCCCGGCGGCGCCGTCTCCGCCGCGGCGACCGTCGCATCGACATCCGTGGTTCCCGTCCACTCCGTGAACCACAGCAGGCTGTCGCCGCTGCTCTGCGTCGGACCGTACAGCACGCTGATCCCATCGGCGATCGACGAGGGAACATGTAACAGCCCCGGCGCCGGTGCCGCACCCGTGTAGCCGACGATGTCGGAGGTGCCCGCGAGGTCGAAGGCGACGCCGGACATCCCGAGGGCTCCGGTCCCCATCATGCCGCAGAGAGCGTCGCTCCACCCTACGACGACCGGCGTGCCCTGCCGCAACCCCGTGACGTCGGCGGCTATCCCGCGTACCGCCCCGGCGACCGCCGACGGAGACAGGATGCGTGGCGCCAGGGACGCGGGGAGCCCGAGGGCGGCATAGTACTCAGCCGAGGCTTCCCCCGTGAGGAGATGCACGAGACCTTTGGCGCTCCAGGCGTCCGAGCAGAACTCGCCAGTGAGTTGGAGCAGCAGGAAGTCCCGCGCCATGAGGACGCGATGCGCCCGCGCGATCACGTCGGGTTGATGCCGCCGCCACCAGAGAAGCCGAGCGGGTGGATACGCGGCATCGACGGGTAAGGCAAGACCCAGCCAGTGTTGGAGCCGCTCCGGTCCCAGGCGCTCCTGCAGCCACGCGGCCTCTTGCTGGGCGCGCCGGTCCTGCCATGTGATCGCAGGGGCCAACGCGTGCCCCGCCGCGTCGACCAGCACCATGGTCGGGACCTGCCCCGATAGGCCCACGGCGGCGATCGTGTCCGCCGGGACCATCCCCGTCAAGCGGCGGCACACGGCCGTTGTGGCCGCCCACCAGAGACTGGGGTCTTGTTCGGCCCATAAGGGCGCGGGCCGGCTCATCGGGTACGTTTCGCCGACCTCGGCGACGAGCTCGCCTGCAGTGTCGTAGACGGCCCCCTTGCAGCCGCCGGTACCGAGGTCCAGGGCCAGCACTCGTGTCTTCATTCGCTCGTAGGCCTCTCATTATCATGTTTGATCGGGTGGTGTAGGCGCCGTAGGTGCCCCCTCAATGACACCGGCCACTGTGCCCCCGTTGTCAAGACGACAGTGTGCCCCCCGTTGTCAAGACGACAGCTGAGAGGGCGCGTGTCTCGCGACAGGCTGCGCGCTCATGGACGCGCCACTGACGCGGCTAACCTACTTCCGACGTACAACGCGTCGAGACGATCCAAGGTGGAGCGTTCGCTCCCCCCGTTGCGTAGATAGTCGTGCAAGACGAGGCCGGATATATCGTGACCTTGAATGTAGCCGTCGTGTCGCGGGCGCACGTAGGCGTGGTCAAGCGTCTCCAACGTGTCGTCGAAGAAGTCGCTCGTGGCAGCGTTGACAGCGGGGTCCGTCCAGGCGAGACGATTGGCCGGCTGTCCTCCCGACGCCACGTACACCGTGCGTTGACAGTCCGGGCTGGCCACCCACTGGGCGTAGGCGCACGCGGCGGACACGGCCTGGCAGCGTGACGAGATAGCCAATCCCGCGCCCCCTAGCAGAGCACCATACAGGCCGCTACCGGCGACGGAAGGAATGTTTGCGAAGCGACAGAGGTATGGCGCGTACCCACGGCGGGCGTAATTGGAGTAGCCGAAGAGGAGCGGGCAGTAGACGATGTCGTTGGTCGTGGACATGCGGTCCAACAATCGAGGCGGGGTAAAGTCCAAGGATTCCGGGTGGAGACGCTCGATCAGGCGGCGCAGGATGTCGAGCGCTATGCGCCCCGTCGCGCGACCCACCAATCGTGTCTCCTCGCGGCCTGGCGGTTCGCCGTGGTTCGCGCATAAGGTGAGAAAGCTGCAGATCACATTGACTGGATTCAAAGGCATCGCCACGCGCGCGCGTCCCGCTAGATCGGCTAGTTCGAACACCTCGGCCCAGGACAGGGGCACGGATCTGTCAGCCATCGCCAACAGATCCGGCCGATACGCGCTGACCTGCGCGGCGGCGTCGATCGCCAACGCCCACTGGTGACCATCATACGCATAGCTGCGGTGACTGGGACCGACACTCTCTCGCTCCTGCGCGGCAAGGAACGCGGACGGGAGGTAGCTGTCGAGCTGCAGGAGACAGCCACTGCGGGCGGCGGTCCCCACGAACGGGTGGTCGATGACCAGCAGATCATACTCACGCGCCAGCTCCTCGATCGATTCTTCGCCGAAGGCCTGGAGCGAGCGCGCAACCCAGTCTATCCGCATCCCCGTGTGCTCCTCCGCGAAACGGGTTGCCGTCGCCCGCATGGGGTCCAGCCCGCGTGGATGATCCCAGGTGATGCCCCGTAGTGTCGTCACACAATTTCTCCTATCGTGCCCTGTCGTCGTATGGAGGCGCCCTCAAGCGCCTAGCGGCCCGTGAACGTCGGCGGCCGCTTCTCCATGAACGCGGCGATTCCCTCCTGCCCGTCGTCCGTGGCGTAGAGCCCGATGAGCGTCTGCTGTTCGTAGGAGAGCGCGGTCTCCAGTGGGGCATCCGCGCCCTCAGAGACAAGGCGCTTGAGGGCGCGGATGGGCAGGGGCGCCTGCCGCGCTATCCCGTCGGCCAGCTCCCGCGCCACGCGCACCTCCTCTCCCATGGGGGCAACGGCGCTCACCACTCCCCACTCCTGAGCCTCTCGCGCCGTCAGGCGACGGCCGGTCAGCAGGATCTCCCTGGCTCGGTAGCGCCCGACCGCGCGCGTGAGACGTTGCGTCCCGCCGCCCCCCGGGATCAAGCCGAGCGTCGGTTCCGGTAGCCCGAACACGGCCTGCTCATGCGCGACGATCAAGTCGCAGGCCAGGGCCAACTCGAATCCGCCGCCGAGGGCAAACCCGTTCACGGCGGCGATCACGGGTTGTGGCAGCGTCTCGATACGCTGGTGCAGTGACCGGCCGAGGCGCTGAAATTCGCTGAAGGCGCCTGGGCCCTGCCGCCAGTACTCCCCGATGTCGGCGCCCGCGCAGAACGCGCGCCCCGTCCCGGTAATGATGGCGGCACGCAGGGACTCGTCGCGCTCGATATCGTCCAGGCGTGTCATCATAGCGTCGAAGATGGGCCGATTGAGCGCATTGAGCTTCCGGGGGCGATTAATCCTGATGATGGCCGTCGGCCCGTCGCGCTCGACGATCACCACATCGTCTATCACCATACCTTCTCTGCCTCCAATTGAGCGATGGCCGCGTCATCGTATCCGAGGTCGCGCAGGATCTCCGCATTGTGCTCGCCGACCAACGGCGGTGGCCGGCGAATCGTTGGCGGTGTCTCGCTGAAGGAGAGGGGTGCGCGAATGACCTTGAGTGCCCCGGCGCGCGGGTGATCGACGGTCGCTACCATCTCGCGCGCCACGACCTGGGGATCGGTGAACACACCGTCGAAGTCCTTGACGGGGCCGCACCAGACATCGCGCGTGGACAGGAGGTTCACCCACTCGTCCGTGGTCCGTTCGCGCAAGCGCGCCTCTAGCTGCCTCTTGATGGCGTCGCGGTCGGCGTACGCGCGCGCGGGGTTACCGTCATAGGCGGCCACCTCGGGCAGGTCAAGGAGGCCGCCCAACACGGCGAGCGAGTTCATGGCCAGGGCCACGTAGCCATCGCTCGTCGGGTAGATGCCGTACGGCGGCCCGATCCAGGGTTGTCCGACGCCGGCGGCGCTGCGCTCCCAGCGGGGCATCCCATTCAAATACGCGACCGCTTCCTGACACTGCACGGCGATGGCAGTGCTGAGCAAGTCGACCTCCACCTTCTGGCCATGCCCCGTGCGCGTGCGTGTGTGCAGGGCGGCTAGGATGCCGCAAGCCACCATCATCGACGCCATGCCGTCGCAGATGGATGTCGCCGTTGGAGTGGGCGGGTCGGTGGCGCGCCCCGAGTACGCCGCGATGCCGCTCAAGGCCTGGATGAGCAGGTCCTGGCCGGGGCGATCGACGTAGGGACCGTACGCGCCATATCCGCTGGCCGAACAATAGATCAGGCGCGGATTGATCTCCGCGAGGCGCTCGTAGCCGAACCCGAGGCGATCGAGCACGCCCGGCCGGAAATTCTCCACGAGTACGTCGGTCTCGGCGACCAACGCGTCGAGGATACGGCGCGTCTCCGGATGCTTGAGATCGAGGGCCAGGCTCCGCTTGTTGCGGTTCATGGCCAGGAAATAGGGGCTATCTCCCGCCAGCAGCTGCCCCATCGCCTCCAGGCCGCGCTCCCATTCCCCGGTCTTCGGACGCTCAACCTTGATCACGTCCGCGCCCAGGTCACCGAGAAGCTGCGTCGCCCACGGCCCCATCATCATCTGCGAGAAGTCCAGGATGCGGACTCCGTCCAGCGCTGCGCTCATGTTGTCTCCTTCCACATATGTCGACCATCACTCCCCGAATATGTCGACCATCACTCCCCGAGGCGCGCGGGGCCGGGACGTCGGCTGCCGGGGTGAGCGCGGTGGGACAGACCGAGAGCAAGGACACGCCCGTCTCGGTGAACACCACGTTTTCTTCCAGACGCAGCCCGCCGAACCCCTCGATGTAGAGACCAGCCTCGATGCTACAGACCATCCCTTCTTCGATGATGTCTCCGCTGTCCGGATGCAGGAGGGGATGTGGCTCGTGATACCGGAAGCCCAATCCATGGCCGGTGTGGTGCATGAAGAGCGCTCCAAACCCGCGCCGTTCCACCTCCGCACGGACGACGGCATCCACGTCGGCTCCGGTCATGCCGGGCCTCGCCGTGCTCATAGCCGCCGCATGGGCGGCCATGATCGCGGCATAGAGTTCCTGCTGGCGCGTCGTGGGTGAAGCTCCCGCCACCAGCGTACGCGTCAGATCGGACCAATAGCCATCCACGACCGTCCCCAATTCCAGCAGACCCAGATCCCCGCGCTGGATGACACGGCTCGAGGTAGCGGGGTGCGGTGTATGGGCCCGCGCTGATTCCGGCCCGGTCATCAACTGTGTCCAGGCACGGGCGTGCCGTGCCCCGTGATAGCCGATGCCCTGGCTCAGGATGGCTGCTTCGACGTGGGCCGCCACCTCCGCTTCCGCCCGTCCCGGCTCGTAATAGGCGCGAAACGCCTCCAGGCCCAGCGCCGCGACGTCATTGGCGCGCCGTAACTTGGCGATCTCGGTCTTGGTCTTGCGCGCGCGCGCGCGGTACAGCGCGGGCGTGGCGTCGACGAGACGCGCATCCGGAGCCGCACAAGCGATCATCGCGTGGGTCACACCCGCCGGCGCCATCGTTTCGCCCGCCATGTGGCCCGGAGCTACCGCTTCAAAGCTGCCTTCGTACCCGATACGCGCACGTTGCAATCGGGCCGCCCGGATGACCTCAGTCAGATGACGCCGCACGCTAACGTAAGGATCGTCGGCGCCGAGCACGCCCCAGTCGAAGGAGCGTACGTCGTCGACCACGCCGTCGGGGACGGATGCCATCTCGGTCGTGACCGCGACGAGCGACACAGGACCCTCGCGCGGGTAGAAAACGAAAGCGAAGCCGCTCAACGGCCAATACCCCGTCAGCAGCAGCACGTTTTCGGGCAGGCGACAAATGAGGGCATCGAGATCGTGCGCTCGCATCGCCTCACGGATGCGCACATCGCGCAGGGGATCGAGACCCATACAGCCCAACTCCTTTCTTTCTTAGGCGTGGGCGAGCAAGCCGCCGTCGATCAGAAACGAGGCGCCGGTGACATAGCTCGCCTCGTCGCTAACCAGGTAGAGGACGGCGTAAGCGATGTCGCTGGGCTGGCCGACACGTCCGAGCGGTATGCTGTCCGCGGTCGCCCGATACCCCTCCTCCTCATCGCCCTCGGCGCGCAGGTTAGCCCGGAACACGGGCGTGTCGATGGACCCTGGCAGCACGCAATTGACGCGGATGCCGTCGCGGGCGTGCTCGAGGGCAAGACTGCGCGTCAACGCAAGGATGCCTCCCTTACTGGCGTCGTAGCTGGAGACCAGCGGCGTCGTCGCGAGCGCCCGCGCCGATGAGATGTTGACGATAGTCCCCCCTCCGCGATGAAGCATCCGCGGGATGGCGTAGCGACAGCAGAGATACACGCCGCGCAGGTTGGTCGCGATCACCCTGTCCCATTCATGTTCCTCGGTATCCACCAGCTTTTTGAAAGTGACGATTGCGGCATTGTTCACCAGGATGTCCACGCCCCCAAATAGCGCCACCGTGCCGTCCACGAGGGCCCGCACCTGCGCACCGTCACTGATATCGGCGCGTATATAGCGCGCGACGGTAGGCCCGCCGATGTCCGCGACCGTCTGGTGGCCGCGCTCATCGTCGATGTCCGCGATGACGACGTGGGCGCCTTCCTGCGCGAACAGCGTGGCGATTCCACGCCCGATGCCGGAGGCCGCCCCCGTTACAATAGCGATCTTGCCTGTCAGTCGCACAGCCTTCTCCCGCGCTAGTCCGTGAGCGCGCATTGTCTTCGTCATCCATGTCATCGGTAGCCGTAGGGTTAGGCGCCAGCCGTTAGCTCCAACTGAACCACATGGATGCTACTGGCATCCCGACAAGAAATTGTGAAACGGATCACTTAGGACGCCGTTCGGGCGTCCGCGCCGGGTTCCCGCCCTAACCAATACGTTTCCAGGAGCGGTAGATTCCTCGCATCGATCCAAGTGTACGGGATATCGAGCACGCTGACGACGGGTCCGGCAGGCGCATGGAAAACGCTGTAGCGCGACAAGTCCGCCACTTTGGCTGTCCCCTTGACGACGCCGATCACATACTCTAGCGCCGCCACGGCGAGGGCCGTGGGATCTTGGAAGGCCGTGCCCGCGAGGGCTCCGGTACGAATGAGGCCAAGCGCCTCTTTGTCGCCGTCGCCCCCCACGAGCGCGATCCGCCCGGCTAGCCCGTGTACGATCAGTGCGTCCGCGATTCCCGCTGCCATGCCGTCATTGGCGGCGATGATGCCGTGTAGGCGCTCCGCCCCGTACACCGTCAAGACCTCCTCGACGATGGCACGCGCCGTTTCGGGCGACCAGTGGCCACTGGGCTGGCTGTCGAGTACCTCCAGGCTGGGATACAGGGCCAGCGTATCACGGTTACCCTGTGCAATGTTGCGCGCATTGTCGTTGTACGGGTCGCCTTCGACAATCAAGACTCCTCCCCGACCGTCGAGAGCACGCGCGATCGCGTGGGCCTGCATACAGCCTTCCTGATACGTATCGCCGCCCGCGAAGAAGTCGAAGGCGCGGCTGCGGGCTTGCTTCTGGAAGCAGACCGCCAATATGCCGCGGCGTTGCGCCTCAGCGAAGAGCTTATCCGCAGCGGCCGCATTGACCGGCTGGATCAACAACGCATCCAACGGCTCTTCGAGCAACCGATAGACGTCGGCCGTCTGTTTATGTTCGTCGTGGTGGGCATCCGCCCACAGAATCTGCCCACCAAGCGGCGTCATGGCTGCGCCTGCCGCGTGCCGCATTTCGCGGTGCGTCTCATCTTCCGTCGTGGCGAGACTCCAACCGATGAGCGGGCACACATGGTGACGCGGCGGATCACTGCGCGAAGATGTCGAGCCGCGCAAGGCGTCGACAATCTCCCACAGCCTGTCCCCGCGCAGGCGAGCGGTGGGCACCGAAACACTCAGGGCTACGGTGGGTTTGGCGCTACTGGATGGGAAGACAGAAGCGACACATTGGAGCCCCGCATCGACACCCTCGACATCATGCGCATAGCCGGCCCATCGCACCTCATCGAGTTCGTGTTGAAGGGCATCGAGCGACGATGGGGTAACGGGCGTCAGCCGTGGCCAGTCGGCATCCGCGTAGAGGTCAACAAGCTGTTCGCGCGATAGGGTCGCCAGCAGCGCTTTGCCCGCTGCCGTCGCATGAGCCGGCAAGCGTGTCCCGACGCGTGAGGCTACGCCAAGCGGGCGACGGGCCTCGGTGCCGGCGACATAGAGGATCTCGCGCGCATTCAGGATGGCGATGTGAGCTGTTTCGTCGCACTGCTCGGCAACGACCTGCATGGCCTGGCGGGCAGTGGAGAACGGCTCGGCTACGTCGAGATAGCCCAGGCTCACCTCCAGTAGGCGCGGGCCGATACGGAATCGACGATCGTCGGGAACACGAGTCAGATAATCCCGAACCTGCAAGACGCGCAGCAGGCCGTGCAAGCTGCTTATCGGCACGGATAATTCCTCCGCTATCGCGCTCAACGTCAGGCCCTCCGGCCTCCGCGCCACAAGCTCCAGGATGTCCAAGATTCGTGTTGCCGCGCGGGCGCTACCCGGTGAGGTGGAACTATCCATGATGCTGACGGGCCCCGTGTTACGGATATACGAAATAGTTAACGATATTTGGAAGACTGTGCCTAGTGTACCAGCGTCAAACCTCTTCTGTCAACGCCTCTCGCCTACCAGGAACGGCACACCCGAACCACGCCCATGTGTCAACAACGGAAGCGCAAGCAAAAACACGGGATCGCCGCGCTTGACAAAAGCCCTCGTCACTGTTACGATAGGCACAAGTTTCCGAATTCCGTCATGTTATTCCTATATCAGAAAAAATCCATTAGTGGCCGGATCGAGGGATGCCGCCGATCGACGAAATTGCATGCGTCATGGCTTCGGGGAATGGACAAGGTTTGCTGACGCCGTAGAATGAAGGTTTGCTGACGCCGTAGAATGAACGGTGGACGAGGACGTCAAATTGTCCGGCCACGTTAAGCACAATGGAGCCGACGAGAACAGGGAAAGTGCAGCCAACGACTGCGGCAGCGCTAAGGGGCGCGTCTTCAAGACGACCGGCGTCTTGAAAAACTAACGATGAAGTAAGGCAGTAAAACGTGGAGAACACTCCTCTGCTCGTGGCGCGCGGCATCACGCGCAGTTTTGGACATGTGGTGGCCCTGCGCGGTGCCGATGTCGCAGCTCGCGCTGGCGAGGTATCCGCCATCGTCGGCGACAACGGCGCCGGCAAGTCTACCCTCATCAAGATCCTGTCGGGCGCACTGCAGCCCGATGGCGGCGAGTTGCTCCTGGACGGCAAGCCTATCCATTTGACCTCGCCCCAGGACGCACGAGCCTTCGGTATCGAGACGGTCTACCAAGATCTCGCCCTCGCCCCCTCGCTCGACGTGGCCTCCAACCTGTTCCTGGGACGCGAGGCGCGCCAGCCAGGGCTGCTCGGCGCGCTCGGCTTCCTCAACGACCGCGCTATGCGCAAGCGGGCACAGCAGGAGATGACCAACTTGCAGATTGGCCTCTCCTCGGTGCGCCAACCGGTGTTGACGCTCTCAGGTGGCCAGCGTCAGGCCATCGCCGTCGCCCGCGCCACCGCGTGGGGCAAGCGCATCGTGATCATGGACGAGCCGACTGCTGCGTTGGGCGTGCGCGAGTCGAACATGGTGCTGCGCCTGATCGAGCGTGTCAAGTCCGAAGGCATCGCGGTGATTATGATCAGCCACAGCATGCCCGAGGTGTTCGAGGTCGCTGACCGCATCACCATCCTGCGCCTGGGCCGCACCGTCCGTCAGATGCGGCGCGACGAGACATCGATGACCGATGTTGTCGCCTTCATGACGGGGGCTGCGGTCGAGCAAATCGCGGCAATGGAATAGGGAGACCCCCATGTCACAACGTGGATTGACCGAGACAGCGACCGCCGGCGACGCGGTCGGCGATGCGACGAGCACCAAGGGGGTCCGCTTGACTCCACGGGGCCTCCTGCAGCTCGTGACCAGGTCCAACAACCTATACATTTTGCTCGTGGAGTTGGCCTTGCTCGCCCTGTTCAGCCTCATTAGCCCGAATCACACCTTCTTCGGCCAGACCAACTTCATCAACATCGCCTGGGACACGGCGGAAACGCTGCTGCTGGCCATCGGCGAGACATTTGTCATCATCACCGCAGGAATCGACCTCTCGGTCGGGACGGTGCTGATGCTCTCCGGCGTGTCTGCCTCATGGGTGATGGCGAACACAGCGGGGACGCCGGCCCAGATTAGCGGCGGCCACTACCCGCATGCCGGCTTGGCCTTACTCCTCGGCATCCCGGCCGGTCTGCTCGTGGGGATGCTATGCGGCGCCATCAATGGTGTCCTGATCTCGCGGTTGCGACTGCCGCCCTTCATCGTGACGCTCGGTGTGTTCAGCGTGGCCAACGGGTTGGGCGACCTGCTCAGTTCGTCCGGCGCCGCGGGACAGAACACCATCCCCCCGGTCCCGGATGCCTTCGCCAACTCGTTCGGTAACGGCAACCTGCTCCTAGGGCTGCCGACGCTGGTGCTCATGTCAGCCCTCGTGGCCCTCGTGGCGCACGTTATCCTCACGCGAACCCTGTTTGGACGCCGTACATTTGCCGTGGGCAGTAACCCCGAAGGCTCGCGACTGGCTGGCGTGCCCATCAATAGCCAACTCATCTGGGTCTACGTCCTCGCGGGTTTCATGTCGGGTCTAGCTGGGGTCTTCGACTTGGCGCGTTTTCATACCACCGATATCCAAGGCCACAGTCTCGACAACCTCAACGCCATCGCCGCCGTGGTGATCGGCGGCACGAGCCTATTCGGGGGCGGTGGCTCGATCGCGGGCACCGTCATCGGGGCCTTTATCCCGGTGACGTTGGCCTATGGATTCAACATCATGGGCATTTCGTCGTTCTGGCAACTCGTCGCGGTCGGCATCATCATCATCGCCGCCGTCCTGGTCGATCAGGTGCGCCGACAGCGAATCACATAGTGTCACGCTTCATATGCGGGGAGCCGTGCGCCTGTACAGGAGTTGTGCGAACGCTGATTCTGTGCGGACGCCCGGCGGGCTGGGTACAGGCTAGGAAGGAGGTAGTCCCAAACAGAGATTAGGCCCTTAAGGCGGTATTGTTCGCTCCGCATCTCGGCTAAGTCAATGATAGATCTGATTAGCATTTAGGAGAGCAACCATGCTCAGAAAGCTCCTTGTCGGCAGTCTACTCGGTGCAACGTTCGCGACAGGCATGCTCCTGGTTCCGGGTACACTCTTGCAAGCGCACGCGGCCAAACACTACAAGATCGTGTATATCGCCGGCATCGCGTCGGACCCATACTACATCGCCCTGAACCAGGGTGCTCAGGCCGAGGCCAGGAGGGATGGCGCCACGGTGCAGTTCAGCGGTTCAGCCGCAGCCTTCAGTCCGTCAGCTCAACTCCCTTATCTGAACTCGGCCATCGCCCAGAAAGCAGACCTTATCATGATCGCCCCAACGGACAAGGTCGCCTTGCAAGCACCCATCCAGCGTGCGGTCAGCGCGGGTATCCCGGTCATCCTGGTCGACACCACGCTCAATAATCCCTCAATCGCCGTCACGAGCATTGGTTTCGATAATGTCACAGGCGGCGCCCAAGCGGCCGATGCTTTGGCAAAGGTCATCGGGTATCGCGGGAAGATCGCAGTCGTGAGCACGACGGCAGGCACCAGCACGGGCGACCAACGCGTCCAAGGATTTACCCAGGAGCTACGCAAGTACAAGTCCATTACCACTGTCGGGACGACGTACGCGGGCGACGATCCGGCGCGCGCGGCTGGTGCACTGAAGAGCCTGCTGACCGCGCACCCCGATCTGGCCGGTGTCTTCACGATCAACGGAATAACCGGCGACGGCGTCACCACAGCGGCCAGGGAGTCGCATGTGTCCGGCAAGCTAAAGCTGGTGGAGTACGGATCCAGCGCGTCGCAGGTACAGGGCTTGAGGAACGGTACCGTGACCGCCCTCATCGGACCGCCCCCGTACTTGATCGGAGAGCTTGGGGTGCGGTATGGCGTCCAATATCTCAATGGCAAGCGCGGCTTCAAGAAACATTACGATACACCGCAAGCAATCGTGACCAAGGCGAACGTAGACGACCCTAAGATAAAGCCATTCTTGTACTAACACTACGTTGGCGACTTCCGAAATCGCTCTGCATAGTGACCAATTCACGCCGCGTTTGGCGCTGATAGTGCGGCTCAGCGAGCGCCGCCACCGGTCATGCTGTTCAGCGTCGGGCCCTGAAAATGGCATCACGCCAACGTAGTGTTAGGAGTGGTAGGCGCTATCGTGTGTAGGCGGGAGTTTGCAGCGGTCTCATATTTCCCGCCTACGTGCTCCTGTAGCGCGCCTCCACCATTCACACTGGCGGTTGCCCCATTCTTCGCCCAGTCCCACCGCTAAACCGGCCCGGGTGGTGCGAACAGCGCGTAACAAGCAACCAACATCTAACGAACAACCAAAGGGAGGACGAATGGTCGCGCAGAATCCAACAGTTCGTTGTCATCCCGTCGCGGAAGCGCAGTGGTGCGTGGAGCGTTTCGCCTTTGTGGAGCGCCGGGGCATGGAACTGCTCGCGGCGTGGGTCTGGACGACGGGAAACTTGGACGCCAAGCTGGAGTTCGGCCGGCACGCCTATGAGGACGCAACGCACGCCGAGCTATTCCTCCAGCGCGCGAAAGAACTGCGCTCGGCCCTCCCGACGTACGGGTGGCAGCCCCGCACGCTCGACCTCGACACGCTAGATCAGGTCTTCCGGGCGCTCGTCCCCGCCCCCACGTTGGCGTCCAAGCTCGGTGCACTCTACGGTGCCCTCAAACCGTGGACCCTGCGTCAATACGAGGCGTACGTCCGAGAGGGCGACCCTATCATGGAAGGGCCGACGCTCCGGCTGCTGGAGCAGATCATGGCGGAGGGGCGCCGCCACATCGCGTGGGGGCAGGCCTTCCTCGACGCGCTCATGGCGACCGATCTGACGGCGCAGGGCGAGGCGGAGGAGTGGCGCGCACGCGTGACTGGGCTGTTGGCTGCGCCTGCGGTGCCGTTGGTCCCGGCCGGTGGCCCGTCTGACCCGCTCGTGCGCTTCGTCGGCGTGCAGCCCGCGAGCGACCCGCGCATGCATCTCGTGTACTATACGCCGGGCGAGGGGCCGTCCGAGGAGGTCGACTTCGACCCCCAGAGCGAGACCGAGATCCAGCAGGTCATGCTCTCGACCCTGGTCTCGGTCGAGACGGAGGCCGAGGAGTTGCTCTGCCGCATCCTGGTGGAGTACCCGGACTTGCCCTGGACGATGCGGCTGCAACTCGCCCGTCAGATGTGGGACGAGTGCCGGCATGCCGCCTCCCAGCGGCGCATCCTGGAGGGTCTCGGCGCCAGCCTGGGTACCTGGCCGGCGATCACCTACATCAATCGCTTCGTCGGCGACGAGCCGGATGTCCTCAAGCGGTTGATCGTACTGCAACGGGTGGTAGAGGGGACCTCGGTCGACCAGCACCGCCCGCGCGGACGATTCTTCCTCGAACAGGGCATGATCGCGCTCGTCACCATGTTCGACTACGTCCTGGCCGACGAGGACGGGCACATCGCGCTCTCCCGCTGGATCCCAGTGGTGGCCGGGGACAATCCCGCGCGGCTGCGCGATCTCGCCACGTATCAGGCTCGCAAGGAGCGGGAGTTCTCGGACTTCTCGGACTGGCTTGTCTCGAAGCGCCGCGACCTGCAACGGCTCTATCAGCCAGCCGGCACAGCGTCGGCGCGGTAGGGCATCGGCATGAAGACACGCCTCACCTACCACATCGACGAGGACATCTGCATCAATTGCGGGAGTTGTCGCCGCTTCTGCCCGGTCGACACGATCCCGTACGTCAATCTGCAGCACCAGGTGGATATGGCCGGCTGCACGGGCTGCACGGTCTGCTACGCCGTCTGTCCCGTCGACGCGGTCGAAGTAACCGAGGGGGGACGACAGGGACCCGAGATTCGTTTAGATGCAGTGGACATGGAGCGTGTGCGTCGGAAAGTTTGGGCTAAAGGCCCTTTCTTCCAACTCAAGCGACGCTTAGCGCGTCGCGCGACGGGCGGCGCCACGACGGCATGACGGCATGACGGGGAATGAGATCGGAAACCTTTGATCCTACGAAACGAGCGCAAGCCGGGAAGGAGAGCGATGGCCTACGTCATTACGGAACCGTGCATAGGCGTGAAGGAGGCGAGTTGCGTGGCGGTCTGTCCCGTCGATTGCATCTATGACGACCGACGACGCCGCGCAGTACTACATCAACCCTGACGAATGCATCGATTGCGGGGCGTGCGAGCCCGAGTGCCCGGTCAACGCGATCTACGCGGAGGACGGGGTGCCCGATCAGTATCAGCGATTCATCGGGGTCAACGCCGATCACTTCGCAGAGAGGTAAACGTACGATCGCTATAAGGGCCACGCTCACGCGATGGTCGGTAAACACCTTGGGTAGAGGTCGAAGCCGTCCTACGGCGTGCAGCAGCGCTTCGGGGAGCCTCGTCAGCAGTCCAACAGCGCGGCTCTCACCTCTCATGTACGTACGTGGCAAGAGGTTGCGCGTACAGACAACTGGGATGAGACAGATCTGATGGGCTTTGACCGACATGTATTATCAGGGGGCAGGCTAATGGTGACTAGTAAGGCGAGTGCAAGTCCGGCGTACGCATCAAACTGGGAAACGCGGGTGGATTTTGAGGGATTCACGCTGCCGCAGCACATCGGTGTGTGCGTCAATTATGGAGCCCACATCTGGTATCAAGTGCAGAGCACAGCGGAGCGCGAACTTGCGACGCAACTGGGCATTGCGTTGGACATCGTGGACGCCGACATGGACGCAGTGCGGCAAGCTGCGCAAGTTGAGCAATTCATCGAACAAGGGGTGGACGTGCTCATTTTCAGCGCGGCGGACCCTTCGAGTGCTCCCAAATTGCTTAAGCGTGTACATGAAGCGCACATTCCTGTTGTCACCGAATCCCTATGGATTGAAAGCCCTGCCGTCACCACCAAGGTCATGATTAACGACTTTATAGGAGGCCAGAAGCTCGGGCGTGCAGCAGCGGGGTGGGTGCGATCGCGCATGGGAGGTCGAGCCAAGGTATTAGACGTGACGGTACCACGGCTTGACGATGGTGTGAGGCGTAGCGATGGCTTTCTTGCTGGCCTGCGCGAAAGTTTGCCAGGGACGGAGAGCTTTCGGGTGGATGGGCGGGCCGCTATCGCCGCGTCAGCCGATGCGGCGGCCGAGGTTTTGCGCTGTGATCCGACCTATAACGTGATCTTCGGCGTCGACGACGAGTCGGCCATAGGTGCACGCACAGCATACGAGCAGTTGGACATCGCGCTCGATGATGTCCTTATATGCAGCTTCGGGTTCTCCGGACCGCAAGCCTATGACTGGCTAGAGAGCGGGATCTACCAGATTGTCTGCGCAATGTTTCCCGAATACCAGGCCAGGATGCTGATCCATGCCGCCATCTACGCGCACAACAACTCTTGGTTACCTCGCCACCTCGTCGGGCCATCAACGGTCATGACGGCCGAAACACTACGGCAGTATTACGTGCGGACGCCAGATGGTGTCCATCTGAATGTTGACGCAGTGCGCAAGGTTTCTACCGTCGGGGAGGAGCGTATCTAGGCCAGATTCAATAGGCGGCGCCCCGTCTGGAGAGCCGTTGCGTCCCGCCCCGTTAGTCCCAGCACGGGCGCGAGAACACAGGTGAGGGGCTGTGCGAGAGTGCGTCATTGACATTGAAACGATGCTGGAGGGACGTAGGCAACTTCCATCGTCGGTCCCATGACGCTGGATTTTGGGCGCAGGTTACCTGTTCGGATGAGGCTCGACGCCGGGTGTGACGAGGTGTTGCCTGTCAATCTGATCAAGCATCAATGTCAATGACGCACTCTCGTCCAAACCATGCGGAGAAAAGTGCGCAGGGGTGCCGTGAAACGTCGAGACTCTGTCACCATCAAAGAGGTCGCGCAGCGCGTCAGCGTGGCCCAGGCCACGGTGGCGCGAGCTCTTGGCTCCTTCGGCCGGGTTGACCCCGTGACGCGTCAGCGCGTGCTGGCTGCGGCCGAGGAATTGGGCTACCACGCCAACGCCCTGGCCCGCAGCATGGTCACCCGCACCACGCACACGCTGGGATTGGTCGTCGCGGACATCGAGAACGTATTCTTCGCCCGCGTCGCGCGCCGTGACCAATGTCGCGCGCCAACGGGATATGTCGTGCTCCTACTCAACACCGACGAGGATCTCACTCGTGAGCGGGAAGCGGTGCGCGTCCTGTCTGAGAAACGCGTCGATGGCCTCATCGTCGTGCCCTCCTCAAGCACGGAGGGGCGCATCTCCTGCCCCTGCTGCGGCGCCAAATCCCCGTCGTCTTACTGGGTCGCTCCATCCCGTCCCTCGCCATGGATACGATCATGGTCGACAACGTCGGCGCGGCGCGGCGCGCCGTGTGCCACCTCACAAGGCGGGGGCATAGGCGGATTGCCATGGTCACGGCGTCGGCGACGCTCGCGACCAGCGTGGCCCGGTTGGCCGGGTACCGCGAGGCCTTGGCTGACGTGGGCGTCACCGCGCCTGACCGCTGGGTCCGCATCGCTGACGGCTCCCCGCCCTCCACCCGCGCCGCGGGCGGCAACCTTCTTGCCCTGCCCGAGTCCGACCGTCCGACAGCGATCTTCGCCACCGACAGCCTCCTCACGGCGGGGATCTTTCGCGCGGTTCAGGACGTCGGGTTGGTGATTCCGGACGATGTGTCCGTGCTTGGGTTCGATGACGTGGACTGGATGACGATGGTCCGCCCTGCGGTGACGGTCGTCGATCAACCGATGTATGAGTTGGGCAGGCAAGCCGCCGAGCGGTTGATGGCGCGCATCGAGGATGCGGTTGATGATAGCTCGCCGCGACAGGTCCAGCTAGACACGCATCTGATCCTGCGTGGGTCATGCGCGGTACCCCGCGTCAGGCCGCGTCGGTCATGTCACCCAGGTAGCCACATGCATCTCGCCTAGGGCCGACGCCACGGGAACCTGCCACGACCTGTCCTGGTCGAAAACTCGATCCGGCTCGCACGCCTCGCCATTTGACTGGTGACGTATCCGTCCTGTTCCCGTTGGCAAGATATCGGCGGCCACAGCACGCGTTCCAGGCGTGGACTCGGTTCTTTTTGGCTCATTTTCTTGCCAGGGCAAACAGGACGGATGTGTCACTGAAGTTGTGACGAGGCGTGCCGGCTCGCGCACCGGGTCGCAAGATATGCACGCCTCGCTCACGCCACATCGTCCTGTCGTGGGGGCAGTGTACCGCCCATGGCGACATCACCATGCTCACGCTACACCTGTATACCCATGCAACGACCTGCATAGAAAGGCCATTCGCGAAGACCTCAATCGGGGCATCGCGGCGGCCAGATGCGATTCATGCGTCTGTCGCTATGTCCACGAGTCCGCACGCCGACTACCATACGTCGCTCTGCCTACAGCGCATCGCCTTGACCAACCATGAAATAGTTGCGCCGAATGCCTGCAACAGCCTCAAAGAATCCAATGCGATGCACTCCTTCCTTTGCGATGCACTCCTTCGGGGCAAAGAGCAAACATACGGGGCAATGTTTACACCGATGCCTCGTGAGATAGCGGCGCCCATCACGCGTGGGAGGCGCAAGAGGACGGGATAGATGAGGTGGGATGCGAAGCGACACGCGCACGATGTGCCGGCGGACGGCTGCATGGGTAGGCCGTCTGACGCGACAGCGAATAGTCGGTGATCGTGCGCACACGAAGACGGGACGTCGTGACGTGGTCGGCTCCACAGGCACAGACAAAGGACGGTGCGACGGGACGCCTCCTGCTCCCTGATCGTACCCCATCACAACTGGACGAAATCAGTCCTTTTGTCCAACATGGGACCCGCCGCACAGGGCTGAGGCTGCGTTGTACCCCTTGATGACTGCTCTCACGGGCTGCTATGCTGGACAATAATTTCATCGGTCCAGTTTTTCGCGGTTGGCAGCACATGTCCCTCGGTCAGGTCCAGACCATCGCCCCCTACCTCACGCCCAAGCAATCGGCGTATCCTGATCGGCAAGAGTGCAGAACAGCGCTGCACGATCAGTGCAGTTTATCGTTGCACTTGACAGCGCGGCCAGCCTCGGTACCGGCGTGATCCTGTTGGTGGCGGCGCAGGCCATGCGGGGCGGACGTTTCACTGTGGGCGACTTTGCCCTCTTCGTCTTCAACCTTGGCTCGGTGACGGGCATCATCAGCTTTATGGGCAATATGCTGGTGCGCTACAAGCAGACGGGTATCGCCGTCGGACGCATGACCGCGCTGCTGCAAGGCGCGCCGGTCGAGGAGTTAGTCGCCTTCGGTCCGGTCTACCTGCGCGGCGCCCTGCCCGAACCGCCCCGCGTGGCGCGCACGGAGGCCGACCGCCTGCTCACGCTGGAGGCGCGCGGTCTCTCCTACCGCTATCCCGACACGGGCCGGGGCATCGCGGGCGTGGATCTGCGCTTGGCGCGTGGTTCCTTCACCGTGGTGACGGGGCGTATCGGCGCGGGCAAGACCACATTGTTGCGCGCGCTGCTGGGTCTGCTACCGCCCGACGCGTGTGAGGTCTATTGGAACGGCACGCGCGTGCCAGACCCGGCCGCGTTCTTCGTGCCGCCGTGCAGCGCCTATACTCCACAGGAACCACGGTTGTTCAGCGAGACACTGCGCGAGAATATCCTGTTGGGCCTGCCCGACGAGGACGGCGACCTGAGCGCGGCGCTGCACGCCGCCGTGATGGAGCGCGACGCGGCGGAGCTGGAGACCGGCCTGGAGACGCGCATCGGGCCGCGCGGCGTCAAGCTCTCCGGCGGGCAGGCGCAGCGCGCCGCCGCTGCGCGCATGTTCGTGCGCGCGCCCGAGTTGCTGGTCTTCGACGACCTCTCCAGTGCGCTGGACGTGGAGACGGAATACGTGCTCTGGCAGCGCCTCTTCGCGCGCGGCGAGGCGACCTGCCTGGTCGTCTCACACCGCCACGCCGCGCTGCGCCGCGCCGACCACATCATCGTGCTCAAGGATGGCCGCGTCGAGGCGCGAGGCACGCTGGCCGAGTTGCTAGAAAGCTGCGACGAGATGCGCCACCTGTGGCACGGCGACGCAACCGGGGCCGGGTAGCCGCCGTTTTAGGGTCTGTTCGGCATGCTGCTCACGACGTATGCCGCAATGTATCATGAGCAGAAGCAACGGGCATGCTATCGGCGCCCAGCACACATGGATATGTATATTTCGTCACGCCGATGACTGCGGTAGCCTTGACAGCCATGGCTGTAAGCATACGGGAGGGCGGAGTCGTGTCGGCACGACTCCGCCCTCCCTGCTGTGCTTCCCCCCCCTCAGCCGACTGGTGGTCCTGGGGGGGCGCCTTCGGTCGGCAACGGATCCGTGCTCACATACACGTCACCCGTCGCATAGGCGTCCTCGGGTCATCCGTTCGCAAGCCTGTACTCACGGCGTCGGCGGGCTCGTGCTAAGCAGGTCACCAGAAATTTGGCATGGTTTGTTGAGCGTGATTCGGGCGTAAAAACGTGCCGAACTTATGGTCAGGTGCTTAGCCGGTCCGGACGGCATGCCGCCGACCGGTACTACTTGCCATTCCGCGTTAGCCGACGCACTGGGCGCATAGGTCACGTCCACGTAGCCGTAGCCCAGGGAGGAGTCGGCCAGGTCGTTGTACCAGCCGGTCGCCTTGATCTGGACGTAGCCATCCCCCTGATCGACGAGCGAGAACTGGTTGCTGGTCCATCTGTCATAGGCGCTGCCGACCCGAATGTAGGGGAGATGCCCATCTGGTCCTGGCGTAGGCCCTGCTGGTGGAGTGGGCTGCGCCGTATCCGTCCAGGCTTGCTCCGACCAGCACGCTGTATCCTGGCCGGGTCCATACGGCTCCGTGTTCGTCACGCTACAGATGTGCAGCTTGCCGTTGAAGGGTACCAGCCGCCACTGCGCCTGCTGGTCGCTAGGAGAAGGCGCCGTGGTAAACCGGGCGACGTTGGTCGTGGGGTCATACGTCACATATTTGCCATTACCCCGATTTAGCAGCCAGACGGGCGCGCCGCCGGCGGGCGCTGTGGCGGTTGGCGATGGCGTACTCGTTGGCGATCCTCTGGTCGGTGTCGCCGTTGCCGCGGGCGTTCCGCTGGTCGGCGTCGCCGCGACCGTCGGCGTGCCGCCCGCGATGGGCAGGATGGCCCACTCGGCGGTCGCGGGGGAGCCTAGCGTTTCCATGTCGGCGTACCCGAGATTTTGCGCGGACCCCGCATAGAGCGCGGGCTGCCACACGTTCTGGATGTAGCTGTAGCCAGCGTCCGGGCCCGGTAAGATTGTCCACCTGGCGCTTGTCCAGACGTTGTAGATCAGCCCGACGTGGACGTAGCTGACCTGATTACCGGTGGGATCTTGATTGGCCATGCAGCCGGCGGTACCAGTGGTCGACGCGCTGCAAATATGCTCACTGCCGTCGAAGGACGAGAGCACCCACTGTTGTTTGGTATCGCTGGGGTCGAGGGTCGCGCTAAAGACGGCCTTGCTGGTGGCCGCATCGTAGGTGAGGTACTGGCCGTTGGCTTTATTCTCAAGCCACACGGTTCGTGGCGCGGGTGTGGGCGGCGCGGGCGTGTAGGTGGGCTGGGCCACGGGCGTGGCCGTGCCGACGCCGGTATCCAACCCGGCCAGCGTGTAGCAGCCCCGCGACGTGGCCCAGGTGTCGTCGCCCGTGGTCGCCGTCAGCACAAAGGCATCCACGCCGCTGGAGTTGTAGCAGTCATCGACGCCGGCGACGCCAAGGTCGTGCGCCACGACGTTGTTGAACGTGGCGGCGCCGGATGTCTGCACCTGGACGGCGAACGTGCCGGCCTTATTGATCGTGCCGCCATTGACGGTCACGTTGGTGATCGCATAGTCGCTGTCACTCGTAAATTGGTACGCCTCGTCGGTGCTGTCGTTGAGCGTGTTGTTGGACACAGCAATCGTGCCGGTCATGGGCGCATCGGAGGCGTAGAACCAGATGGCGCCCACGCCAAAGTTCCAGTTCGGATCTTGCTGCCCGGTGCGGTCGAGGGTATTGTCGGCGATGGTCGTGTCGCCGCTGAGCAAGACGGAACTGAAGCGATTAGCGACCTGAATGCCGCCGCCTTGCGTCAGCGTATCCGCGCCGTAGTTGTGCGCGATGCTGTTGTCATGGCCGCCGTAGATAGCAAAGTTGTTCGCCAAGATAGGATTGCGCACGCTGTTGTAGGCGAACGTGTCGTTATTGTCGGCGTTGCGCTCCGACCACATGGCCAAGCCATCGTCGCCGGTGTTGCGGATATCGGTCTCTTCCACGGTCGTTTGGCTGATGCCATTGTGAAGGTTGACGCCGTCGGCCGTGGTATCGTGCACGCGGCAGCCCACGACAAGCAGGCCCGTGGATGGCCCGTCAAGCCACATACCGACCTTGATGTGCTCGATCCAGACGTTCTGAACGACGGAGCCCGCGCCGAGTGAACCGCCGATGCCGTTGACCTGCGCCGGGTCGTCGCGGTTCGTGGTCTCGCCCTGGATGGACAGGTCGTAGATGCCGACGCCCGCACTGCCTCCGGGATTGCCATCGGCGTTGCTGGGGTAGCCCTGGCCCGCGGCGTAATCGCCATAGAGGCCGACGCCCAGGCCGTACAGCGTGGTATACCAGGGACCGGCGCCGCGTATAGTGACGTGGTTTAGAATAATGTGCCCGGTGACGGTGTACGTGCCCGCGGGCACCCACACGTTCAACCCATGCGCCTCGGCGAAGTCGACCGCGGCCTGAATGGCGCTCGTGGAGTCGGCTGCGCCGGTGGGGTCGGCGCCGAAGCGGCGCAGCGTCACCGCAATGTAGCCGCTGCGCGGTTCAGCATATGGCGCTGGGACCCGCTCGAAGTCGGCGAGGTCGATGGTGTAGGAGGCGGCTACGTCCGTGGCGTCCCGCTGTACCGTGATCTTGGTCCCCGCGGGATAGGTGTGGTCCAAGCGTGTGTGCACCTCATCAAAGACGTGATGGCCCTGCCCGTCGCTCGGATTATTCGTGAACGGATACGCGCCGTAGAACCAGCTGTACTTGTTGGTCAGCGTGAGATCCTGCTGCTTCGCGCCGTTGACGTATAGGCTCAACAGCGCCGAATAGGGCGCGCCATCCGCGGAGTCGGGGATGCTGTAGCGGAGGGTCAGCGCGTTGGCGGGTGCCGGCAGCGTGAACGTGACATAATCACCCTGTGCGCGCAGTACCACGGCCTGACGGTGTGACGCTTCAGCGGCCACGTCGCCAAACGTGCGGCTCGCCGTCAAGAGATCGCCCTGGAATTGGGCGTTTTCCGCCTCCTGCTCAACGTAGGGGAGCGTGGCGCCCGTGGAGGCGAGCGGAAGCGTGCCGAAGACACGGAACTGGTCCAACGTGAGGTGATCGCTCGTGCTGCCGTCATACATGTAGGCGATGGTATTGATGCCCGCGCGTAAATGCAGCAGTTGGACCTTGTAAGACCATGCCGTCCAGCCGGCCGTGCGGGGTAGCGTGGCCGCCCTGACCGGGATGCCGTTGACCAGGGTGTCGAGCCTGGCGGCCCGCCGGTCGGCGTTGGCGTAGCGCAGGACCGCCCAGTACAATCGGTCGGACGGGGCGTTGACGGTGAACACCGTGGAGACGCCTGGGTTGGTATACCTGATGACATAGGTAGACCCTGAATCGCTAAGCAGGTGTCCATAAATTTGGCATCGAAATCACGCCGCTAGCGGCAGGGAGGCAGGATGGGCGGCCAGATCAGCGAAGAATCGGTGGGCCGCGGCGGTCAACTCCTCGATGCTGCCGGCCAAGCGGTTGGCCGCCACGGCGTCCTTCATCAAGCCCCAGATGCGCTCGACCGGGTTGGCGTCGTGAGCGGCATACGTGGGCAGCCAGAGCACGCGGACGCGCGGGTTGGCCGCCAGCCACGCTCGGACCACCTTGGCGTCGTGCATCTTGACGTTGTCCAGCGCCAGGTAGAGCAGGCCGGTGGGATAGGCGGCGGCGATGCGCTGGAGGAAGGCGACGAAATGGATCGCCAGTTTGCGGTCGTGATCGACCGCGAACCACGCGCCGGTGGCCGCGTCGAGCGCACCGAAGAAGGCGCGCTTGCGATTCGTACCGGGTGTGGGCACGCGCACGCGCGGCCCTTTCATCCACATGGCGCGGATGACGGGCAGCAAGTGCAGGTCACATTCATCAAAGTAGAGCAGATGGGCGCGGCCCCGCGCCGCTTCCCGCTGCGCGGCGGCCAGGGCTGCTTCCTTCTCGTCCCCTTCCGGGTCGGCCTTGTGCGCGGGAGCCAAGCGGGGCCGCGCCCAGCGCCAGCCCAGCGCGTGCAGATAGCGGCGGATGCTAAGCACATGATCATAAGTTCGGCACGCTTTTACGCCCGAATCACGCTCAACAAACCATGCCAGATTTCTGGTGACCTGCTTAGAGGGGGAGAGCGTCAGGTGGAAGCGCGTCACCAGGTAGGCCGCGAGCAGGCCGACCGTCCAGCAGGACTGCACATGGCCGGAACACTCCGGCGACTGGCTGGCCTGCGTATCCACAATGTGCCCGGCCAGCGGATGCGTCCGCGGACGGCCGGGGCGCGGCGTATCCTCCAAGCCGCGCACCCCTTCCTCTGTATAGCGATGCAACCACAGCCGCACGACGTCTTGCCCACAGTCGTGGACCTCCGCGATCTGGGGGACGCTATACTGCCGCGCTGCGAGCAGCACCATATGTGCGCGCAACGCCACCCGCCCGACCGCCTGGCGACTGACCTGCGCCAACTCCTCCCGTTGGTCGTCCGTGATCTGCATGCGAATCATTCTCCGTACCTCCCGCAACACGGTGCCGCGAGAATTGTGCCAAACTTATGGTCATGTGCTTAGTATCAGGGGCGGCGTGGCGCGAGAGCGACGCGGACGCTGCCGTTGACGGCACAGCGGCCTGAACGGAGGTGGTCGGCGAGCCCGTACGAATTATCCGCCCGTACAACACCCCTTGCGTAGCGAGCACCGCGGCGACGAGAACCAAGATACGAATGCGTTTCATACGGTACAAGACCTCCATGTGCTATACCAGACGCTGTTCAACTGCCGGTGAGACCGGTTAGAGCGATACCTCGTATGATCTGGCGCTGGAACACCAGGAACAGGATGATTGGCGGGACGCTGGCGATCGTCAAGGCGGCCATCTCCGTATTGACCGGGAAAAAGGTCTGCTGCGCGAAATTGCGATAGAGTCCGACCATGATGGGCTGTTTGCTGGGGTCGGTGAGCACGATATACGGCCACTGTGAACGCTACGCGAAATCCCGCCATTTGATACGATAACTGACGGCCACTCTGGGTCGCTATTTCCGATGCTCATGTCATAGTCCTCGCTGCTTGGAAAAAATAATTCGCTGCGGCCCTTGTAGGGCCGATAGAAAGCAGGGGGAGCATGGCGGCGGTTATCGTATCAATTGGCCGTAAATTGAGTAGCGTTCACAGCCACAGAAAGTCCTTCCATGTCGCCATCACCGTTATGATCGTCACCACGGCCAGCTGTGGTGGCGACGTGATTCATCCGGCTGATGAAACAGCTCAGATGGGCCACGTCGCCACCACAGCCTACCCTCATACAGGCATGCGCCACGCCCTCTACCACCGATAGTTAGACGCCCCTACACGATGACAAAAGCGGCCGGGGCTCATACAGGCATGCGACGCGCCCTCTACCACCGATAGGGGTGCGGCCCAAAGTCGGCGCGGTAGTAGTCCTCGGTGTGCGTGCCGGGCGGGATCAGCGCGTCGACGCGCTCCTTGTCCCCGGCCGTGATCGTCACGTCGTTGGCCGCGAGGTTCTCGTCCATCTGCGCGACGCTGTTGGGACCCAGGATCGGGCTCGTCACGCCGGGCTGCGCGGTCAACCAGGCCAGGGCGAACGCCGTCATCGAGCAGCCCTTCTCCTTGCACAGCCGCTCCAGTCCCTCCAGCACGCGCCAGGTCCCCTCGCTGAAGTCTTCGGGCTTCTCGCGCGCGTTGGACGGCGCCGCCTGTCCGCGCCGGTACTTGCCAGTCAGCTTACCGCCCGCGAGCGGGCTCCAGGGGATCACCCCAACCCCGTAGGTCAAGCAGAACGGGATCAACTCACGCTCGACCCGCCGGTCAAGCAGGTGGTACGGCGGCTGCTCGGAGACGAAATGGTTGAGCCCCACCTCCTTGGCGACCATCCACGCTTCCATGAGCTGCCAGGCGGCGTAGGTGCTCGTGCCCACATAGCGCACCTTGCCCGCGTGGATCAAGTCGTCAAGCGCGCGCAGCGTCTCGTCGATGGGCACGCTCGACTGCGGCCGGTGGATCTGGTAGAGGTCGATATAGTCGGTCCCCAACCGGCGCAGCGAGGCGTCGCAGGCCTGGATGATATTGCGGCGGTGGTTGCCCTGCATATTGCGATCGTTGTCGTCCATCGCCCCATGAACCTTGGTCGCCAGGACCACATGGTCGCGTTTCCCGCCGGCCAACGCGCGCCCGGTCATCTCCTCCGACATACCGCGCTGATAGACGTTGGCCGTGTCGACAAAATTGCCGCCGGCGTCCAGGAAGCGGTCGACCATACGCGTCGCCTCGGCCTGATCGGTCTTGCCGCCAAACATCATCACGCCCAGGCATAGCGTACTGACTTGCACACCGGTGCGTCCCAGTGGACGATACTCCATCGTTGGTCCTCCAGCATTACGACCACGCGCCCGCTCCGAGCGCGGCTACCAGGGGCATGACGCGGCATGAATGAGGCCAC
>JAABVA010001261.1_pt1 | contig 27644 bp, 25 predicted proteins | sample 5560331 | NCBI WGS metagenome assembly JAABVA01 (sample SAMN12812661, study PRJNA571458) | rock metagenome | isolation source: Antarctica rocks | place: Antarctica: Victoria Land, Mt New Zealand sud | collected 2016-01-07 | reverse complement strand
CATGGCGCCGGCGGCTTTGAGCTGATCGGCGGTCACCGGCTCACCCTTGGCGGTGTACCCGACCACGATCCGGCCGAGCCGCCCGCGCATGTCCTGCAGCGACGTCGCGAGGGCGAGAACCGCCATGTCCTCGCTGGCGGCGGTGATGTCGAACCCGGTCTGGCGGGGTACGCCGTCCAGCTTGCCGCCAAGCCCGATGACGGTGTTGCGCAGGGCCCGGTCGTTGACGTCCAGGACGCGGCGCCAGGTGACGTCGTGTTGGGACAGCCCGGTCGGATTACCCTGGAACATGGAGTTGTCGAGCATCGCGGACAGCAGGTTGTGAGCGGCTGTGACCGCGTGCGAGTCGCCGGTGAGGTGCAGGTTCAGCAGTTCCATCGGTACGACCTGGCTGTAGCCGCCGCCGGCCGCACCCCCCTTGATGCCGAAGGTCGGCCCCATCGACGGCTGCCGGATCGCGATGGTGGCCCTTTTGCCGATGTGCCGGAATGCCTGGCCGAGCCCGACGGTTGTGGTCGTCTTGCCCTCACCCAGCGGAGTCGGGGTGACGGCACTGACCACGACGTACTTGGCTTTGGGCCGCTCCTTCAGCTCCTCGATCGCCTCCAGCTTGATTTTGGCGACACCCACACCGTAGGGCTCGAGCAGGTGCTCCCCGATGCCCATGTCGTATGCGACCTCGTTGAGCGGCTTCAGCGAGGCACTTCTGGCGATCTGCAGGTCCGATGGCATAGACACGTCAGGCTTCCCCTCCGTCGAGGTCCGAGCCGGTCGGCTCGATACCGAACTCCGTGCCGGCGTCGAGCAGGCACTCGAACAGGTACTGCCCCGAGGACCGCTCGCAATGCAGCAGGTAGGAGGGTTCGCCGGTCCCGCCTCCCGCATCGTCGCGGACGATGTCGGCCGCGACTTTCGCCACCGACGTCCGGAACGCCGCGCCCTCGGGGGTGAGCGCGTCGGACAGGTCGACGGCGCACACCTTCGACAGCGCCCGAGCGGCCTCGCGTCCGGTCAGCCGCAGCAGCGCCCGCCCGTGCGTCAGGTCGACCACCGTGATGAACTCCCCGCCACCGAGACCGCGCACCCGCTCGGCGATGTGGGAAGCCATGCCCGGCTGGCCAATGAACAGCCACTCCCCCGGCCCGCTGCCGATGACCAGGACACCGTCCTGGCGGCGGCTACCGCGGAACCGGACGCCGAGCCTTCGCCCGAGCGCCCCGTCGCCGTCCGCGCGGAGGGAGACCTTGGCGAGCGGGCTCGCGTCGGCCAGGCGCAGCACGGCCGAGCTGCGGCGGGTGCTGACCTCCCACCCGGCGACGACCGTCCGCGGCCCGGGGACGGTGATGGGGCTATGGGCCACCGGGGCTGGCTCAACGCCGGTGTCGGTTACCGGGGTTTCAGGCACGCAGACGCACCCCTTCCTGGTCGACGAAGGCCAAGCCGTCCTGGACGGTGGCGGCGACGTCCGCGCCGCTCGGCAAGCGGACTGTGACGGTGGTACCCGGCGCGGCGACGGCGGGGTCGACCTGCCCGAGGCAGATTCCGCGGCCCAGGGTCGGCGACATCCGGCTGGAGGTGATCCGACCCAGGATGTGACCGCCCGCCGTGATTATCTGGCTGGCCTCGGGCGGGACCACGGTCGGGTCGACGGGCAGCAGCGCGACCAGGCGGGGCGCGGTGGCCAGGCCGTGCTGCTCATGCCAGGCAAGCTCGGGCCGGCCGGCGAAGTCGGCCTTGTCGAGCTTGACCAGGGCGCCCAGCCCGGCGCTGTGCGCCCGGGTCAGGCCGTCGGTGTCCTGGGCGACGATCAGGTGGCCCTTCTCCAGGCGCAGCATCCGTTGTGCCTCCACCCCGAACGGCGCGATGCCGAGGTCGGCGCCCGCCTCCAGCAGCGCCTCCCACACATGCACGCCGTACGAAGCGGGTACGTGGATCTCGTAGGACAGCTCGCCGGTGAAACCGATCCGCCACATCACGCAGTCGTCGATGCCGGCGATGCGGCCCTCCCGCACCCGCATGTAGCCGAACGCCTCGTTGGACAGGTCCACGTCCTCGACCAGGCGCTGCATCAGTTCGCGCGACCTCGGGCCCGCGACGTTGATGCTGGCGTAGGCGGTAGTGACCGGGGTGACGTGCACCTGCCAGGCGGTCCGGTCGGTCTGCAGCCAGTTCTCCAGCCCCTCCCAGACCGCGGCGGCCCCCGACGATGTCGTCGACATGAGGTAGCGGTCCTCGCCGAGCCGGCCGGTGACACCGTCGTCCATCACGACGCCGTCCTCGGCGCACATCACGCCGTATCGCACTGATCCGACCTCGAGCTTGGACCACTTGTTGACGTACACGAGGTTGAGCAGGTTGGGCACGTCGGGGCCGCACAGCACCAACTTGCCCAGGGGGGTGACGTCGATGATGCCGACGTTCTCCCGCACGTTGCGTGCCTCCTGCGCCGCGTCACCGTAATGGTCAGGCCGGATCCACTGTCCGGCGAGCAGTGGCTTCGCCCCGTGTTCCTCGTGCCAACTCTGCATCGGCGAGACGCGGGTGGGTTCGAACACCCGCCCGGCCAGTGCTCCCAGGCTGATCGGCGCGTACGGCGGGCGCCAGACCGTGGTGCCCAGGTCGGCGATCTGCCGACCCGTCACCTCCCCCAGGACGGCGATGGTGTTGATCGTCTCCAGCTTGCCCTGCGAGGGGCCCATCGTGGCCGTGGTAAAGCGCTTGACCAGCTCGCTGGAGTCGTAACCCTCCCTGGCCGCCGCCACGATGTCTTTGCTGGACACGTCCTCGGAGTAGTCGACGAACCCGTGCGTCGAGGCCCGGAACATCGCCGGGTGCGGCGCGCACCGCAGGCCAGGGACGCTCCCGCCGGCGCGCCCATGCGCCCGGTCAGCGGCCAGGGTGCCCACCGCGCGACCGTGCGCGACCAGCTCCTGCGGGCTGCCGTCGCCGACCAGCCCGCCACTCGCGAGGACGGTGGGGCCTAGCCCCGCGTCGCTCGGGACGAAGCGGGCGGCGGTCGAGTTCCAGACCGGCCGGTCGCCGGCCATGTTGATCAGTGACGTGGGGGCGGTCCAGCCGGTGGCCGTCACGAGCAGGTCGACCTCGAGGACGGTGCGATCCTCGAGCTCGACGGCCTGCACGCGACCCCGCCCCGTCGCGCGGCGGATCGTCTCACCCCTGCGCCCGTCCAGGATGCGGACGACGTCGACGCCCACCCTGGCGAGGTCGGCGGCGGCGGCGGCGCCCGCAGAGTTGGCGGAGAGCACCACTGCACGGTCGCCGGGCCGCACGGCGTACAGGTTGATGAGCCGGCGCACTGCCGTCGACAACATCACGCCGGGCAGGTCGTTGCCCGCGAACACGTAGGGCCGCTCGATGAGGCCCGGCGCCACGACGAGGGCACCGGCCCGGACCTTCACCAGCCGTTCGATCGAGCGGCCGACATTGCGCTGCATCACGGCGACCCAGTTGTCGTCGTACCGCCCGGTGACCACCGCGTCGGTCATGACCTCGATCGACGGGCGAGCCGCGACCTGGGCCCGCAGGTCTGACAGCAGCGCCTGGCCCCCTTCACCGTCGTAACGCAGGTGGCCGCCGAGTTCGTACTCCTCTTCGACCAGCAGCACGCTCGCACCGTTGTCCGCGGCTCCCACCGCCGCCGCAATGCCCGCAGGACCGCCCCCGGCGACCACGACGTCCACGTGCACGTACCGCTTGTCGTAGTAGCCGTGGACACTGTCCTTCGACGTCACGCCGCCGGTGGCGAAGCGGGACAGGACCTGCTGGTACGCCGGCCACAACCGCTGCGGCTTGATGAAGGTCTTGTAGTAGAAGCCCGCCGTGAGGAATCGTCCGACGAGGCGGTTGGCGGACTTCACGTCGTACCGCAACGAGGGCCACACGTTCTGCGGCCGCACGTCCATGCCCGCCGCGACGTGGCGGTGACCGGCCCGGACGTTGGGCTCGTCGTCGACCTGCACGGTGCAGCCGGGGTCGATGAAGCTCGCGGTGAGCACGCCGCGCGGCCGGGAGTACTTGAAGCTGCGGGAGAAGACGGTGACGCCGTTGGCCATCAGCGCCGACACGATGGTGTCGCCCTGTAGGCCCACGTAGCTGCGGCCGTCCCACCGGAAGGCCACCGGGCGAGCGCGGTCGACCACATCACCGATCTGCGGTGGTAGGCGTCGGGCGGTGGATTCGGTACTCATGATGGCTGACCTTCGGCGTCGGGGGCGCCGGCGTCGGTACGCGCCGACGACACGTCGGCCGACTGGGGGCTGTTCCGACCGATCGGCTGCGCGGACCGGATCTCGTTGGTGACCGTGTTGCGCTCCACGCGCAGGAACCGGCGGCAGCCCATGGTGTGGTACCAGGTCTCGGTGGTCCAGCCTGCCGGGTTGGACCGCTCGTAGAGGTAGGCGCGCCACTGCTGCGGAGTCACCGTCGCCGGGTCGGGGCGCGAGTCCGCCTCGCCGACGTGCCGGAACTCCGAGGAGTTGCGCACGTCGCAGTGAGGACACGGGATAAGGATCACCGGGCAGTTCTCCTGAGGTGTCGGAGGTGGATGGGCAACGAGGCCTGCGGCCGCAGGCGTGCAGTCAGTGGCCGACGGCCGCCGCGCCTTTCTCACCCACGAGCCGCCCCTCGGCGAAGCGGGCGAGGTCGAAGGCGCTGATGATCTCCGGAGTCTTGCCGGTCGCGATGAGCTCGGCCATCGACTCACCGGCGACCGGTCCGGCCTTGTATCCGTAGGTGCCCCAGCCGACGTCCACGAGGAATCCGTCGACCGGCGTCACACCCATGATCGGGGAGTAGTCAGGCGTCATGTCGCACAGCCCAGCCCACTGGCGCAGCACGCGCAGTTTGGCGATCGAGGGCATCAACTCGAGTACGTGCCCAGCCAGTTCCTCGGTGAACTCCAGCGACCCCCGCATGGAGTACGAGGGGTACGGGTCGACGCTGGCCCCGAAGACCAGCTCACCGCGGTCGGTCTGGCTGACGTACACGTGCAGGCTGCCCGATACCACGACGGTCTCGAGGAATACCTTGACCGGCTCGGTGACGGCCGCCTGCAACGGGTGGGTGACGAGCGGCAGCCGGACGCCCACCAGGTCGCAGACGGTGCTCGCCCAGCCGGCGGTGCAGTTGACGACGATGGGAGCGGCGATGTCACCGCGGTTAGTCGAGACCCCGGTGACCCGGCCGGAGTTCACCTGGATTGCGGTGACCTCGGTGTACTGATGGATCTGCACGCCTAGGTGGCCGGCGGCGCGCGCGTAACCCCAGTTGACGGCGTCGTGCCGGATCGTTCCGCCCGGCGGGTGGTAGAGCGCACCGAGCACCGGGTAGCGCGCCTCGGGCGAGACGTCCAGGTAGGGAACCAGGCGCGAGAGGTCGGCCGGCCCGATGACCTCGGAGTCGATGCCCTGCAGCTTGTTGACCTCGGCGCGCCAGCGCATCGTGCGCAGCGACGAGTCGTTGTGCGCCAGGGTGAGGTGGCCACGTTGGGAGAACATGACGTTGTAGTTCAGGTCGACCGCGAGGTTCTCGTACAGCTTGACCGACCGGTCGTAGAAGCGCACCCCCTCCGGCGTCAGGTAGTTGGACCGCACGATGGCGGTGTTGCGGCCCGACCCGCCACCGCCGATGTACGCCTTGTCCAGCACGGCCACGTTGGTCATGCCGTGGTTGGCGGCCAGGTAGTAGGCGGTGGCCAGGCCATGCACGCCGGCGCCGACGATGACGGCGTCGTAGGTGCCCCTGAGTTCGGGTTGGGTGAAGCTGCGCGGCCAGTCCTCCCCCAATGCACCGCGCCGGACCAGGTCGAAGGCCGAATACCGGGCAGGCCCCCGACGCGACGAGCGCAGGGCGCCCGCCCTGGCGCGTAGGCCGCTGACGGCACCGGCGGTCGGGAACAGGGATGTGTTCACCGTGGAAGGACCCCCTGGGGCTATGGGCGAGTAGCCGCAAACCTAACCCTGCGACGAAACTCTGTCCACCCTCAGGAAACAGGTTCTCACGACTGCGCGCCGCCGAACGCTTTGATGGAGAGGAACTGAGTCGGGAGTGACAGGAGCCGGCGCGGGCCGTGGGATACCTCGCCATCGAACTGGAGGGCGTCCCCGGCTTCGAGGGTGTACTCCGCGCCACCGACGAAGTACTCCATCTTGCCGGACAGGACATAAAGTAGCTCGGTGCCTGCGTGCTGGTAGAGCGGAAACACCTCGGTTCGCTCGAGTAGCGTCACCAGCACCGGTTCCATACGCTTGTTCGGGCCACGCATGTTCCCTAGCAGCTGGTATCGGTGCCCAGCCCGGCTGCCGCGGTGGCTGATGTCCATTCCCTGCCCAGCCTTGACGAGCAGCACGTCACGCTCCTCGTCCAGCCCACGGAAGAATGCCGTCACCGGCACCTGGAGCGCGGCCGACAGGCGCACGAGGGTCGCCAGGCTCGGGGAAACCTGCCCGTTCTCCAGCTTGCTCAGCATGCCCCTGGACAGACCGCTGGCGTCTGCGAGCTGGGTTCCGGACATTCCGAGCTGCTGGCGGTATTCGCGGATCCGCTCCGCGATGTGCAGCCCGAGCGCACGCTCCATGTCCGGCACGGAGTCGGTGGACAAGTCGTCTGGGACCGGATTCACAGCGGTGGCACGACGGCGTTCAGACGGTGTGACTATTAGAAGGCCTGCCCAGGGATCCAGGAGGTGCCTGCCAGCGGCAGCCGGGCCATGGCGGCGGCCTCGATCGTCAGCGCCACCAGGTCCTCCGGCTCTAGGTTGTGCACGCTCGACTTTCCGCATGCGCGCGTGAGGGTCGTGAGCTCCATCGTCATCGCCTTAAGGTAGTTGGTCACCCATCGCGCGCCGACCTCGGGGTCCAGCCGCGACTCGAGCAGCGGGTCCTGGGTGGTGACGCCCACCGGGCAACGTCCGGTCTGGCAGTGGTGGCAGTAGCCGGGAGCTGTTCCCAGAGCCCGGAAATCTTCCGTCGCGTCGTGCTCCCTGCCGTCGTTGACGTAGGTCGAGCTGTTGCAGCCCAACGCCACCAGCGCGCCCACACCGATGGCGACCGCGTTCGCGCCGAGCGCCAGCGCCTTGGCTACGTCGGCCCCGGTGCGGATGCCGCCCGAAACGATGAGTTGCACCTCCTCGGACTTGCCCACCTCCCGCAGGGCCTCCGCGGCGAGGCGGACGGCGGCCAGCGTCGGGATACCGGTGTGCTCGATGAACGCCTCCTGCGTCGCGCCGGTGCCCCCCTGCATCCCGTCCACCACGACGACGTCGGCACCGGCGGCGACGGCGAGCTTGACATCGTTGGTCACCCGGGTGGCGCCGAGCTTGACGTAGATGGGCTTCTCCCAGCCGGTGACCTCGCGCAGCTCGGAGATCTTGATCCGCAGATCGTCCGGTCCGGTCCAATCCGGGTGCCGACTGGCCGAGCGCTGGTCGACCCCGGCGGGCAGTGTGCGCATGGCGGCCACCCGCTCGCTGACCTTCTCGCCGAGCAGCATCCCGCCGCCACCGGGCTTGGCGCCTTGCCCGATGACGACCTCGATGGCGTCGGCCTGGTGCACGTGCGTGGGGTTAAAGCCGTATCGCGACGGCAGGCATTGGTACACCAGCCGCGTGGAGGCCTGCCGCTCCTCCGTCGTCATCCCACCGTCGCCGGTGGTCGTCGATGTGCCCACCGCGGTCGCAGCGCGACCCAGCGATTCCTTGGCGTGCGACGACAGCGAACCGAAGCTCATGCCTGCGATGGTGATGGGGATGTCGAGCACGAGGGGGCTGCTCGCGTAACGCGACCCCAGCACCGTCGTGGTGTCGCACCGCTCCCGGTAGCCCTCCAGGGGATACCTGGAGGCGGACGCCGTGAGGAACGACAGGTCGTCGAAGTTCGGCACCCGGCGCTTGGCACCCCACCCGCGGATCTCGTAGCGCCCGGTGTCGGCCATCGTCTGGATCTGGCCCACCATCTCGGGCGGGAAGGTCGCGCTGGGCCGGCGACTCTCCCGCACCTGGGCACGCCCGGGTGCCGCGACTGCGTCAGCGTCCGCACCGTGCTCACGGTTGCGCTTCACGCTGTCACCGTCAGGCAGGTCGGGCTCCGCCGGCGTTGGCAGCTCGACGATGCTCACTCAGTACCTCTGGTTCTTCAGGGCGTCGAAGTTGTACAGCTGTTTGGCCGAGGCCACCCGGGTGACATTCTCGGGGTCGATGTGGTCGAAGCCGGCGAGGTCGACGATCTCGCGGACCCTCCGCACGTCGGCCTCGGCGAGGTCCTCCACCTGGCTGTCCGCACCGAGCGAACGGACGGTACCCCCCACGTACACGACCGCCTCGTAAAGGCTGTCACCCAGGGCGTGCCCGGCGTCACCGCCGACCAGGATTGTGCCGGCCTGCGCCATGAAGCCGCTCATGTGGCCGACATCGCCTGCCACGGCGAGGGTGCCGCCCTTGAGGGAGATGCCGGCCCGCGACGAGGCGTCACCGTGCACGATGACCGTGCCGCCGTGTGCGGTGGCCGCGGCGGACTCCGACGCGTTGCCGCGCACTCGGACGACGCCGCGCATGAGGTTCTCGGCCAGACCCCAGCCGACCGAACCCTCGACGGTGACGTCGGGGCCGTCCGACAGGCCCGCCGTGTAGTAACCCGCGTTGCCCTCGATAGTGATGTCGAGGCGGTGAAGGAGACCTACGGCGAGGTTGTGGGTGCCGCGCGCCTCGGTGATGCGTACGACGGTGCCCTCGGGCAGTACCCGCAGTTGGTCGTTGATCTGCCGAGTTGTCAGCTCGGTGCAGCAGAGGAGGACGACCTCGGCCGGTGCGGGCACGGACGGGGACAGCACCTGGGTCAGTTCTTCACCCACGAGTGGACTTCCTCCGGCTGCGGCTCGAAGACGCGGGCGTTCTCGATGCCGGGCAGGGTGGCCATGGCCTGGTACTCGCTGGCAACGGCCACGTAGGCGTCGGTCTCGGCGACGACCAGCGGCTTGCACGCGAAGGCGTCCCGCACGACTGCGAACTCGTCGCGGGAGGTGACGAGCAGGGTGAAGAAGCCGTCGAATTCCTTGACCACCATCCGCATGGCGTCATCGAGGGTGTCGCCCTGGTCGAGCCGGTATCCGATGTACCGGGCGGCGACCTCGGAGTCGTTGTCGGTCTCGAAGACCACGCCCCTGTCCTGCAGCCACCGGGCGATGGAGACGTGGTTTGAGAACGATCCGTTGTGCACCAACGCGAGATCGACGGCAGGCGAGAACGGGTGCGAGTGATCGGTCGTGACGGCAGTCTCGGTCGCCATCCTGGTGTGTCCCACGCCCTGGTAGCCCCCGACCCGCTCAATGCCATAGCGGTCGCAGACCTGCCGGGCAGAACCGACGTCCTTGTACAGTGTCATCGCCTCCCCAACCCCGACGATGGTGACCTCCGGCGCGATCACGCGCAGCCGCGCCCTGACCTGGTCGGCGGGTGCCTTGACGGTCAGCAGACCGACGTCGACCTGGACATCCACGGACGCCCGTTGCCCGGTGTCCTCGCCCACCCGGTCGGCCAGCGCGAACCAGTCGTAGCTGGGGTCGGGACCACGCAACGACCACCGCAGCGATCCGTCAGGCACGGAGCGGTCATACAGTGCGAGACCCGCCGAGTCGGGCCCGCGTCCGGTCAGGGCCTCGATCATCGGGACGAGGAATTCACCGAGCCTGGGCTCGAGGGCGCGGTCCTTCAGGTGTATTCCAACGATTCCGCACACGTCCGGCCTCCCGGGAGAAGAGATCACGTCGGCACTGACCGCGTCGAGCGGCTCCGGTCAACTGAGAATATACACCGTTTCTTGACAGGCAACCCGTCCATACGAGTATATGTTCGGCACGCGTGCCGCTGTCGACGGGGCAGATCACAAACGACTCCCCTCGGACGGCCACAGGAGGAGGAGACCATGACTGCTCGCGAGGACCTCAGGCGCCAGGCGGAGGCCGACGGTATCGAGTTCTTCTTCGCCATGTTCGTCGACATGCACGGCAAACCCTGCGCCAAGCTGGTGCCGGCTGAGTCCTTCGACCTGTTGATGGACGGCGGGGCGGGCTTCGCCGGCTTCGCGGCGGGGTCCATGGGACAGACACCCTCGGACCCGGACATGATCGCCGTCCCCGACCCGTCCTCGTACCTGCGGGTCCCGTGGCAGCCCGAGCTCGCGGTGCTGCAGTGCGACATCCATGTGGACGGCCAGCCTTGGCGGTTCACCCCCCGGGTGATCCTCAAGAACCAGCTCGCCCGGCTCGAGGAGCGGGGGCTCACTTACAAGGTCGGGGTCGAGGCGGAGTACTTCCTGGTCTCCCGGCAGCCGGACGGGGGGGTGCGTGTCGCGGACCCGCTCGACACCGCCAGCTCCCCCTGTTACGACGTCAAAGCGCTCACCCGGATGTACCCACATCTGGTCCGCGTCTCCAACCCTTGGGTCGCGGCCGTCCTGGCGGCGCTACTGACCACCTGGGTCACGTTCGTGCCCTGCTTCGTCTTCGTGTTCGTCGGCGCTCCGTACGTCGAAAGACTACGAGGCAACCGCGCGCTGTCCTCAGCACTGACCGGCATCACCGCCTCCGTGGTCGGCGTCATCGCCAACCTGGCGATCTTCTTCGCCATCCACACCCTGTTCCGCGACGTCACCAGCGCCTCCTGGGGACCCGTCCACCTCCAGCTCCCGGTCCTGACCACGCTCAAACCGGTCTCGCTCGCCATCGCGCTGACCGCGGCGACGCTGCTGTTCCGGCTGAAGTGGTCCGTGCTGCGCACCCTGGGTGCCTGCGCCTTGTTGGGACTGGCGGCAGGTGTGGTCGCGGGACTCGCGGGCTGAAGATCCCTCCCGGTGAGGTAGCCCGCACTCGCCTGAGTTAGCATATGCATATGTGCGCATATCTTGCCTCGTCGACACCTCAACTGCCGGCCGAGGAACAGGTCGACGTCGCCGTCGAGGTGTTCAGGATGCTCGCCGACGCGACGCGGTTGCGTCTGCTGTGGGCGATGCGCGACGGCGAAGTCACCGTTCGCGACCTGACCGACACCGTCGCCAAACCCTAAGCCCTGGTCTCCCAGCACCTCGGGAAGCTCCGGATGGCCCGCCTGGTCTCGACGCGCCGTCAGGCAGCCACGTCTACTACCGACTGGCCAACGACCACGTCCGCCAGCTGGTGACCGACGGCATCTTCAACGCCGAATACGCCGGGCCAGGCATCCCACCCCACCACCAACCCACCGAGGGAACCCCGGTCCGTACGAGGGGAACCGACAGTCATGAGTACCCCAGACCCGGTCGGCGACGACGCCCAGGTCCCGCGAGCCGGCTACCCGGGAGTCCCAGACGACCACGCGCACGAGCACGGTCACGCCCATCACCACGACGGCATCCTGGCCAAGCTCAGCCACGTGCTCAGACCCCACAGCCACGATGCGGCCGATTCCGTCGACCGGGCACTCGAGGCCAGCGCGGATGGAATCCGTGCGGTCAAGATCAGCCTGGCCGGCCTCGGCGTCACCGCCCTCGTGCAACTGGGTGTCGTTCTCCTCACGAACTCGACGGCCCTGCTCGCCGACACCATCCACAACTTCTCCGACGCGCTGACCGCACTACCGCTGTGGGTTGCCTTCGTCATCAGCCGCAGGCCGGCCACTCGCCGTTACACCTACGGGTTCGGCCGCGCCGAGGACCTCGCCGGAGTCTTCATCGTCTTCATGATCGCGCTCTCGGCTGTTCTCGCCGGCTGGGAGTCGGTCGACCGGCTGGTCAACGGAGCCACGATCACCTACCCCTGGGTCGTGGCGGCTGCGGGCGTCGTCGGCTTCGCGGGCAACGAGCTGGTCGCGGTGTACCGCATCCGAGTCGGGCGCCGGATCGGATCGGCAGCGTTGGTCGCCGACGGTGTGCATGCCCGCACCGACGGGTTCACCTCCCTCGCCGTGGTCGTCGGAGCAGTCGGGGTCCTGCTCGGTTTCCCGTTGGCCGACCCGATCATCGGCCTGCTGATCACCGTCGCCATCCTTGTAGTCCTCCGTGGGGCCGCCCGCGACATCTACCGCCGGCTCATGGACGCCATCGACCCAGAGCTCACCGAAGCCGCCGAAGAGTCCCTCTTGGCCATCCCAGGGGTCGTCGCGGTCGAGCGCATCCGGCTGCGCTGGATCGGCCACCGCATAGCTGCAGACGCCGGGATCGTCGTACCGGGCGACCTCGACCTCGTTACCGCCCACGACGTCGCCAACGCGGCCCACCACCGCCTCCTGCACGAGGTGCCCAAGCTCACCGACGTCACCATCCACGTCAGCCCCGACTCCGCTCACGGCGCTGATCCGCACGAGACTTTGGCCCACCACGTTGACTAGGAGGCGGCCGCGGGACCTGAGCTGATCACAGGCCGAGATCGCGGCTGGAGGTCATGGCTAGGGCCTCGAGCGGACGGATGTAGCGCGTGATGAGGACGGAGATGTCGCGGTGCCGGGTCTGGGCGGCGATCCTGTCGAGCCGGACGCCGGCCAGGGCGGCGGTGGTGGCGTGACCGGCACGCAGTGAGTGGGCGGTGATCCGCTCGGCTGCCAGGCCGGCCGCCTGTGCGCGGGCGCGGAGCATCCAGGCCACGACGTGACCCGAGAGCGGTTCGAGGCTGACGCGGCTGCCCCAGATGCGAGTGAAGAGCGCTCCGGGTTCTGAGCCGCGCATGGCCTGCCACGCAGCCAAGGCGGCGACGGGATCGGTGAGGGCGTGGCTGCCGTGCGCGACGCCGACGACCTGACCGTGTCCTTCCTGGTCGGTCTTGGACTGCCCCACGGTCAGCAGCAGGCCGGCGGGCTTGGCCTCGATGTCGGCGAGGGTGAGCGCGGTCAGCTCGGAGCGGCGCAGGGCGGAGGCGAAGCCGAGCAGGATGATCGCAGCGTCACGGGTCCCGATGGGGGTGGACCCGCCGATGCTGGCGACGATCTGACGGATCTCGGTGACCGTGAGCGGATGTGCCAGTCGGCGCGGTGCGCTGCCGTAGGTGCGACGCAGGCCCAGGCGCACCTGGCGGACGGTCTCAGAGGCGACGGGGTCCTCGAGGCCGTGCATGCGGTGGACGTGCCTGATGGCCGTGCAGGACAGGTCGAGGGTGGCCATGGCGATGCCGCTCGCGGCGCGTTCGGTGAGGTAGGCGCCACAGCGCCACAGCGCCACGGGGTCACCGGGCAGGGGCGTGATGCTGCGGGAGGCGCACCATCGCTCCCACTGGCGCCACGCACCGACGTAGACGGTCCGGGTGGATTCGGTGCGGGCGGCGCTGATCGCTGCGGCAATGCGGTCGGCGTCGGCGGCGGTGAGCCCGACCGGCAGGCCAGTCGGGGTCCCGGCAGACGTGGGAGCGGGTGCGGAGTCGGCGGCCAGTGTCATGGCCGGCGTCATCAAGGTGGACATGCCTGCCTTGTAACGGCGATGGGTGTCCACCCACAGCCAGTCGTCCCACAGCGAGGTGCTGGTGCCGCCGGGGCGGTCACCTCGGAACTCGCCGCGGCCCGCGGACCATGAGGTACGAAAAGACTGACTTTGTGATGACCGGATCAAGTCTGGAAAGCTTTCAGGCTCGGATCCCCAAGGGATCCGAGCCAGAATTTTGGGGCGGGGGCAGGATTTGAACCTGCGACCTCTGGGTTATGAGCGGCGGTCACAGGGGCTACCACAACATTGGCTGATTGTGCCAGCCCGTATCACACGGTCCACGGTCAGATGACGGTCAAATGATCAAGGTGGTGGCCGGTGGGATTCAGCCGGCCAAGCGGGTCGGCCACGACGGCCGTCCTCGCTACACCGCGTACTACCTGGACGCGCAGGGCCGGGAACGGTCCGCCGGTACACCACGACCTCGAGCCGAGCACCCGGCAGAGCTACCGATACAACCTCGACCGGCACATCCTGCCGACGTTCGGGCCGATGAGGATGTCCTCGATCCTGCCGGTGCACGTTCGTCAGTGGGTGAGGGCGCTCGCCGCCGCCGGTGTCTCCCCCGCAACGATCCGACACAACAAGATCGTGCTGTCCGCCGCCTTCACCACGGCGCTCAACGACTTTGTGATCGCTCTGCACCCATGCCGGGGTGTGAAGTCGCCAGCCGTGGCGGTCAAGGAGTACCTGACGGCGGAGGAGTTCGACCGGCTGCACGCGGCCCTGGAGTCCCCGGCCGCTCAGCTGCTCGTCGAGACCGCGGTCGAGTCCGGGCTGCGCTGGGGCGAGCCGATCGAGCTGCGGCTGCGCGATGTGCACCAGCCAAGCGGAATCGTCACGGTGACCCGTTCGGTTGCCGAGGTGCAGCCACAGTTCGGAACCAACGGCGAGCGGTTCGTCGTCAAGCCCTACCCCAAGGGTCGGCGCTCGCGGCGCTTCCGGCTTCACCCGAAACTGGTTGCCGCGCTGGCGGCGTACGCCGAAGCACGGGGCAAAGCACTCGACGACCTGCTGTTCACCTACGACGACATCGCCTCTCGCCCGGCCGGGCCACCCGAGGCGCTCGCCTCCGCCGGCGACCTCGGACTCACCGAGCCGACCGCCGGCGGCCACCGCTACCGGCACGGGACCCTCCGCGCGTACACCGCCGGCCGCTGCAGGTGCGTGCACTGCCGCGCCGGTTTCGCCGAGTACCGGGCTCGCCGGCGGCGCGGACCTGAAGTCGGTCATGGATCGGCTGGGGCACAGCCGGATCCAGACCACCCAGAGCACTCGCTGCAGGTGCGGAGGAGTTGGCACTCGCCGCCTTCCACCGCATCAGGCAAGGAGGATCGTCATGACTACCCGGTCGGACGCGGGCCTTCCTTCCGACCTTGCCCCTCCCCGCAGACGTATGTACAGTGTCTGTACGCGAGAGGAGCGATCCATGACAACAGCAACCCGTCTGAACTTCCGAGTTCGACCAGACACCGAGCAACGACTGCGCGCGGCGGCCGCTGCCTGCGAGGAGTCGCTGACGGACTTCGTCATCGTTGCTGCTGAAGAACGTGCCAACGAGGTGCTGGCAACCCACACGATCGTGCCGGCCGACTACTTCGACCGACTCATCGCAGCTCTGGACGAGCCGGTCGAGACCAACGAAGCGCTGCACAAGGCGGCGCGCCGTCCGCGGCAGTTCACCCAGATCTGATCGACGAGTGCCCAAGCGTTCCCGTATCAGGTCTGAGCCGCTCCACGACCGCCATGTGCTCGGTACGTTCAGCTGCACCAACGCCTCCCTTGACCGGTGGCTGGAGGAATCCACCGCCCGGGCCATCGCCCAGGGCACTGGACGCACCTGGGTCTGGCATGAAGGCGACGATCACGTCATCGCCTACTTCACGCTCGTCGCGCACATCGTCCGTCGTGAGGCGCTCTCACGAACCCAGGGCCGATCCCTGCCCCGGGAAGTCCCTGCCATCCTGATCGCGAAACTCGCGCTAGCCGAAAGCCTTCACGGACAGGGCTTTGGAGAGCAGCTGCTCCTGGACGCTCTCAGCCGTTGCGTCAACGCCGGCGCCATAGTCGGAAGCCGCTTCGTGGTCGTTGACGCCATCGACGACGCCGCCGAGTCGTTTTACGTCCGCTACGGCTTCCAGCCAATGCCCGGCACCGCGCCGACCCGGCTCCTGAAACGGCTCGCGTCCATCGCCAACGATCTCGCGGACTGACGAACAGGCGCGGACAGCGAGCCCGTCGGCGCGTGTCGGTCCCTTCGCCATGCTGTCGAGCTGACCGAGCGCGCCCTGCTCACGAGATCCGTGAGGGTGTCGAGCGAGCGCGCGTGTCATGGCGCTGCATGTCCGCCCCGACAACCCGTTACGCAAAACGTCAGGAAGACACGAGATCGTCTCGGCGGAGTGCGGATCGCAGGCTGATGCCCCGGGAGCGCAGGTTCTCCACGCCACCCTGTTCCCGGTCGATGGCGCAAACGACTGTGTCGAGTTGAGCCCCTGCCTCGCGCAGGGCCAGGCAGCCATTCACGAGGGCACCGCCGGTGGTAACTACGTCCTCGATGCCGACCACACGCAGACCGGCAACCGGACCACCCTCCGCCACCTTGCAGGTGCCATACAGCTTGGCCTCCTTACGAACGAATACCGCCGGGATGCCGGTGAGCTGAGACATGACCGTCACGATGGGGATGCCGCCCATCTCCATACCGGCGAGCACGTCGCACGACGGAAGCAGCTCGGCCATGACGGCGGCCATTCGGCGCAAGAGCATGGGGTCGACCTCGAACAAGTACTTGTCGAAGTACTCCGGGCTCACCTGCCCTGACCGCAAGGTGAATGAGCCGGTCAGGTGGCAGGCATCGAAGACGTCCTGCCCCAGCGAGGTTTGCATCGGCACAGTCTTCCAGCCCTCTTCACGGGCTCACCCCGCCCGGTCTCAGGTGTTGCTGCTCGGCGGTGCATGATGCGGAGGTGCCGACACCGGCAGCCCTTGTCGTGACGGGTGCCCCAGGCGCAGGCACGCCCACGGTGACGAAACTGCTCACGGCCGCGTCCGCTCCACCACCGGTGCATCGCAAACCGACGACGTCTGGGGCCTCTCGTCACCGGGTACGTCGACGGTGTCGTCGGCCCGGCGGATCGCCGCCGCAGCGTCGTCTTGACCGGAGGTCCACGTTCCGCTTTCGAGCCTTTTCCGCACGTTGCGGAACGTCGTGATTCGCGGAACGAGCTTCTCGCCACTGCCTGGATCACGAACCAGCGGTCCAGGTGGTCGTTGTCTTCGATGAGGAGCGGCATGACGCCTTCATGGCCACACCTGAGGGCGAGCGAGCCAGCCGACACCGCCATCGAAGCGATGGCCCGTGTGAGGGGAAGGCCACCCCGAATCTGACGGAGCTCTTGGTGCATCAGCCCTTTTCGTGGGCGGCGGCGATGTCGGCGACCTTCTGCACGGGCAGCAGACTGTTCGGGATGCGACGAAACCCGAATCGTTGATAGCGGACGGCGACCCGCCCGTGGAGGGCATCGATGACGACGAAGCGTGCACCGACGGTCTTGGTGGCTTCCACGATGCGAGCGAGCGCGTCGGCAAGCAGCACCTCGCCCAGGTTCTGGCCCCGCAACGAGCGATCAAGAGCGAGCCGCCCAATGAGAACCGCTGGGATCTCGACGGGTCCGCCGCGCCCGAACGACTTCGGGATGTTGTCCCGCTTGACCTTGCTCGCCGACAACGAGTAGTAGGCGACTACCCGGCCTGCCTCGTCGAGCCACACCCACACGCGGGCGCTGCCACGTCTGGTCTCGGTCTCGGCGTCGGCGACCAGCCACTTGTCCAGCGACGCCTCACCGCAGGAGAACGCGCTCGTGTCGAGCTCGGGGTCAAACGGGACTGAAGCGAAGCTCACTGACGGGTGACGAGCTCGCGGCTGCGCCGGAAGGCATTGGCCAGATTCTTGTTGGCCTTCGCCGGAGCGTCAAGCGCCGCGAGGAGGTCATCGAAGAAGGCAGGAGGCACTGTGACGGTGGCCTCGTGCTCGCGAAGGATCTCCTCGGTCCGTTCCTCTGCGGCGGTCCGCACGAAGTCACTCAGCGGTACGCGCGCGATCTCAGCGGCGCGCTCCATCCTGGCCTTGCTCTCGTCCAGCAGCCGGAACTCCAGTCGGGCAGTCGCAGCCATCCTCGAACCTCCTCTCCGTACAAATGTACGGCACGAGCGCCGCTCTGTCGAGTGCTCTGCCGGATCTGAAAGAGCAGGACGGCTTGAGACTCGTTCGCGTCAGAATGACGCAGCCGCGCACGTGTTGCGTTCCTAGTTCCCGCGGTCGATGGCGTTTGCCCACCATAATCCGATGTGACGCGGCTCCGCGTCGCTCCTGCCGCCCTCGGAACGAGGAGGTTGTTCGTGGCTTCCAGTCGCCTGACTATCTACCTCCTCAGGAACGTTATCGAGCCCGCGGACGCGCTGAACCCGGACAAGTCGCCGAGTCCGATCGAACTCAGCGCTGGAGCCGGAATCGAGGGAGTCTTCTACTACGAAGCGAGGCCAGCGAGCCCGCCCGCGTGGTTGTCCTACGTGCAACCGCTCTTGGCCACGTCGCCTCAGCGACTCCTGTCCTCGTCGGCCTCCGGACTGCTAGTGCTCAAGGCAAGCGAACGGCTCTTCGCGTTCACGTTCGGGTATGGCCGCAGCTTCCTCGACCTGTCGAAGGTAGAACACCGATTTGGCCTGCGCGTCGCGCTGAACCGGATCGATCCGAGCCAGATCCGAAGTCTCGACACCAAGACCTTCGAGGACATGGTCGTCACGAAGAACACGCAGGTGAGTAAGAGCTCGGAACTCCCAACCTTCGGGGTCGACATCTCGAGAGACATTCTTCGAGCGGTGACTGGCGAGCCGCGAGATAAGAGTCTCGCGAAGAGGCTGTCGGGCTCGAATGCCCTCGTAGTCAACGTGGACACCGCTTCGACAGATCTGCCCACCCTGTGCTCTGAGCTGCTTTCTGCGTACCAGGAAGACAGTTACCTCGATCACTTCACTTGGATCGATCAACTGGCGCTCGTTGTTGAGCCTGACGTCCTCACCGCACTGGACCAGCAGCTGGTGGACCAACTGCGAGTGGGCGACACGGCGAGCACGCACATCGCCATGCCCGAAGCAATCGGATGGGAGGACATCGACTGCTTCAAGATCCACGGCACTCGGGATACTGAGTATGACGACCTCGATCTGGACGACTACGTGACGCAACTCGCTGAACGCTGCGCCGAGATCACTATCGAACGGCTAAAGAGCCGCCGTGTTTCAGTCCGCTTCAGTCGCTCCAGCGACTTCGATGCTCGCTGGAGCGTCCATCAGTGTCTGATCAGCGAGCAGCGCCTTGATTCGAAGCTTCACGTTCTCATCGAGGGCCGTTGGTTTGTCGTGAGCGAATCGCTCGTGTCGGAAGTCGACCAGTTCGCCGCGTCAGTCTCACCCAGCTCGCTCGCTCTGCTCGACGCGCGCCCAGGCGAGGTGGAGAAGGCGTACAACGAGAGGCTGGCGGCCGCGCCAGGGTCGGAATTGCTGCTACTGGACGCCCAGGTCCGGCGACCCGGAGGAGCTTCAAGCGGCATCGAGCTCTGCGACCTTGTGACCGCCGATGGCGCCTTTGTGCACGTCAAGCGAAAGTCACGTTCCTCAACGCTCAGCCACCTGTTCGCTCAAGGAACGGTTGCAGCAACCACATTCCTGCAAGATGGTGTCTTCCGCGACCAGATCAGAGGCGTGATCGAGCGGACCGCGGCCCCCAACACCCAAGCGACCTGGCTGGACCTTGTCCCAGACTCTTCACATCAGGTGGATAGGTCGAGGTACTCAGTCTCCTATGTCGTGATCGCGAACTCGTCCCGACAAGACAACGACTGGCTTCCGTTCTTCAGCAAGTTGAATCTGATGCAGCACGGACGACAGCTCCGCAACCTTGGATTCGCCGTCCACCTTAATCGCGTCGCGATCTCACAGAAAGAGCCCTAGGCACGTACTCAGCCGTGCCGGCCGTATGGCGTCAACTTGCGTCGTGCCCTGGGTCACCTGCTGGGAGCCGTGATCAGCTCACCGTATTCCGGCAAGACGCCGGCACCCGTCGAGTGACCTGGCGCAAGGCCGAGATCGGATCGCTGTCGGTCACTGTCAACGGCCAGTGGGCACTGCCCGGAGACGGTCATGAGATCTGCCCACTGGCGGCATGAGAGATGCCCTGGTGCGCACCAGGCGAGGGCCGGTCCGGTGGGGCATCGGAGCTCGTCGGACCGGGCAGGGTGCCGTAGCGCCAGGGTCTCGGAGGCGCGTCGCTGGATGCGGCAGGCCGACGTCGACGACGGCCAAACCCATTCAGCGTCCGGTCGCCGCCCGTCGATCCCGCTTCGCAGCGACAGGCACATCTCGGCAGAGTTCCGCGAGGTCGCACTTACCGCACTGCTCGCTCCAGAGCTCAAGGCGCGGAAGCTCGTTGTCCCGCAGCGATTCTCCAGCAGCCTTGATCCGCGCCTGCACGCCGACGAGCAGGGGATCCTCGACCTCCTCGCGGACCGACTTGCCCTCCTCATCAAGGTTTAGGACCTCAATCAGGTCGGCGCGCTCACCCGTCAACTCCTGGTAACCCACCGCGTAGACGTGCAACTGGTCTCGAGTCACGTCCTCGTCCTGCGCTCGAGCCGTCGACTTGAAGTCGACGATCGCCAGTTCGTTGGTGTCGAGTCGCCGGATGAGATCGATACGGCCATCAACCGTGATCCCTGGCGCCACATGGACCTGGATCTGCTTTTCGCTGTGCACTATCCGCTCGAGATCGGTCTCATGTTCCCGGAGGTAACGCTGGACCGCCGCGACCGCCGCTCGGTGTAGAGTTGCCTTGAGCTCGGGATACGCATACGGCGTGTGCAGGTGCCGCGTAACGAGCTCCTCAGCCTCGGCCAGGGCAGCCAGATCGCCACTGATTGCTCGCTTGTGAACCTCGGCAAGCACGTCGTGAAGACCTTTCCCGTAGCCGAGGGCCTCGTGGAGAGGCGGGTTGAAGCCGTAGAGGAACCGGAGTTTGAATTGGTACGGGCACTCGAACAGGTACTTCAGCTCCGAGAACGACAGGGTGACATTGGGTGTTTCATGCCGAGCGCGCGGCTCGAGCCGCTCCGCATCGGTTGGGACCCCCAAGTCGCGCGTCGAATACCACTGTTGTGCGGCACAGTGATCGAAGAAGGCCGATCGCCTTCGGTACAGCTGGCTCGATCCAGGCGAGAATGAGACCATCAAGTACTTCTGCGCACGTGTGACCGCGACGTAGAAAAGTCGTGTTTCGTCGTCCAGCGTCCCCCTGTACCTATCGGCGTCGCCGATGGCGGTCTCTGGGATGACGTGAAACAGACCGAGCCCACCTTGGCGCTTGGCAGGAAAGCGGTTGGCCCGCATGCACGGGAGGAACACCGCCGGCCACTGCATACCCTTGGCCTGATGAACGGTCGTCAGCGTGACGGCGTCCGGCATCGCGTACCCCACGTCGGCGTCAGATTCCGCGTAGTAACCAGGCGCCTGGTGCTCAAGCCAGGCTGCGAACGCCTCATACTTGCGCCGCGGATCGGTGTTGAAGTAGATCTGCTCAAAGTCCGAGATTGCCTGGCTGAATTTCCCGAGCTGGTAGAATACGAGTTCGCGACGGACCGGTTCGCCCGGGACGGTCTCTTCCCGGAGACCGAGGGCCTCCAGAAACTCCAGGTAGAGGCGCTGCACGTTGTAGACGCCCCAACGCTCCCCGCGGTCGAAATCGCGGCCTTCCTCAAGTACAGCGACAGCGGCGTCCCATGACCCTGAAGCGGGCACAAGGCGGGCGTCGTCCCACAGCTGTCGCACATCCGTGGGCGAGGCGAGCCCAGCCATGTAACGGAAGATCCCCACGACAGCTTGAATCTCGGGACTGTCGAAGAGCCTGTTGAGGCCCTTGACGAAGTACGGGATATCGCGGCGTCTCATCTCTTCGACGAGGGGGCCTGCATCGTTGGCTACCGACCTGTAAAGGACCGCAAAGTCCGACCATGCGAGACCGCGGGCCTCCGAGTCAGCGTTATCGTTGAAGGCCAGCCCACGCATCGCTTCGATGCGGGCACAGATCCAAGCGGCTTCCTCGAGCTCGTCCTTGAACTCGCGCGCGATCATGTCGCCTCTGCGCCACCGCTGGTGCCCGGCCCGAACCATGGCCTTGGGTAGCCGATGTGAGTCCGGAATCCGCTCAGCCACCGAGCGTCCGACCTCCACGACCCCTTCGCTTGAGCGGAAGTTCTCCGCGAGCGTCACCCGGCGCACACCCGAGTAGCGGTCGCTGAAGGTGACGATGTTCGAGACTTCGCTGCCACGCCACTGGTAGATCGTCTGGTCGTCGTCACCGACAACACACAGGTTCGCGCCGAACTGCGTGAGCCCTCGGACGAGACGCTCCTGGAGCGGGTTCACATCCTGGTACTCGTCGACCACGACGTAGCGGATGTCGTCGCGAATGTGCTGTTGGACAACGCCGGCACTGGCGTCCTCGGCGACGTCACCTTCGAGGAACTGGACCGCGAGGTGAATCATCTCGGTGTAGTCGAAGTATGCGTTCGCATAGAGCAGCTTCATGTAGTCGCCGAACGACGAGGCCACCCCCGCCGGGACGAGATCCCAGTCAACCGAGTCCTCCCTCAGGACGCTTGCGGCCTGGAGGTACAGCCGGGAGTGCAGAAACCTCCGCAGCTTCGGCGTGCCGCCTGAACTGGTCGGACACACCGTCAGGCCGGACTTCCGGCTGTTTCGGTCGACGAGCATCCGGGCCGTGATCTCGGTCAGCACCGAGAACTTGAAGGTCTCGCGCACCAGGCGCTGGAGCAGGTCGAGTGCGTAGCCGTGCATGGTGCCGACGTACATCTCGGCGAGTCCGAGCGTGTCAACGCCTTCCAGCGCCAGGATTGAAAGGATGCGCTCCTTGAGTTCGGCCGCCGCCTTCTCCGTGAACGTGAACGCGACAACGTTTCGCGGCACAACCCCGGGTTGGGTGAGGACTGCGGCGATCCGCTGCGAGATCACCTGGGTCTTGCCGGAACCGGCGCACGCAATGATCTGAAGTGGCTCGTTGAGGCAGGTGATCGCTTCCTCCTGCGCCACGGTGTATGTCGTCACGCGTCAGACCTCGAAGACCTTCATGACCTCGTCACCGTAGTCGTTGATGACCTTTACGGCGATCTTCTCGGTCTCAGGCTTTGGGAATGGGCGGGAGACGGTCTGGTACAACGACTCCCAGGCTCCCTCGTCGATGTCAGCCTTGAGAGCAGTCTTGAGTCGCTTGTAGGGGTCGTTGTCGCCGGTGAAGTAGCAGTGCCGGACGAAGAAGGACTCCTCGTTGTACTCGGTGTCGATCATCCAGAGCGCGATGCGGCTGGTGTCATTGCTCCGCACCTCGCCGGTGGTGGGGTCGTAGACGTCGACGCCGTTGAGGTGCACGACGATGCCATCCGTTGTCTCTTCGATCTTGATGTCGGGCTCGCCGAAGACCGTGAACAGGTTGCCGGCACCGGTCTTCTTGAGCTCCTCGCCCATGAGGAGATCCGCGTTCATCCGAACCATAAGCACAGGGATGCGGCCGAGCTTTCGCACGGCGGCCACGTTCGCGAAGCCGTCGTCGCTGGCCTCAACTGTGACGCCGTCGTCCTCGGTGACTCCGGTGACTTGTGCGTCGAAGGCGAAGCCGAGGATGCAAAGCAGGTCGACATCCTCGGCGTTGATGGCTTCGCGAGCAGCCTTCTTCACGTAGGACGGAGAGACGGTGCCGTACTGCGGACCGATGGCGATTGCCATTCGACTCGGGGCTTCACCCTCGGTCTCGCCGGAGCGCTGGCCGATCGCTTGGATGTACTCACCCGCGTAGGTCTCGAAGACTGCAAAGTTGACCCGCTCGCTGCGGCGGCCGTTCTGGATACCGGCCTTAGCGAGGTTGTCGAGGATCGACTGCTCGAAGTTCGGAGCGTCGGCGTCTTTGGCCGCCTCGGTCTCACCGAGCGACTCGGCCCCAGGCCCGCCCGAGAAGGCGAGCGAGCGGTGCGGGCTCAGCGACTCGACCGTGAACGGGCCGGCCACGCGAACCCGCTTCGTGTCCTCGAATGGCCTATCGTGAAGGAGCTCGAAATCGGCGTGCCGCTTGATCGCGGCATCGGTCTCGGCCTGGGTCATCCCCTCCTTGATGTCGGGATTCTGGGCAATCGACTTCAAAGTGATGTGCTGGACTCGGTCGCAAACGAACCCTTGGCGGATGTCGTTTGCGAATTCTCGTTGGGCAACTGCCGTTGCACTGAGCGACCGTTGCTTCCGGAGCCCCTCGGGTGAATCGGCCAGCAGATACCAGGGGTAGCGCGAGCCCATGATTCGCTGCCGCGCCAGCGCGAGCGCGACGCGAGACGTATCGACCGTGATCCATCGACGGCCCCACTGTTCGGCCACGAAGGCTGTCGTACCACTGCCGCACGTCGGATCCAGCACGAGGTCACCAGGATCAGTTGACAGCTGGATGCACCGTTCAATGACTTTCGTCGCCGTTTGAACCACGTAGGTCTTCTCGGCACCGAATCCACTTTGGCGGGTATCGTCCCACCCGTTGGAGAAGGCCTCGTAAGGGAAGTCTGCGAACGGACGAAGGAATCTGAGTGTTCGCCCTATCGGGTGCAATCGACCTGCCAGCCGCAGGCGCTCCATACCATCGCGGTTCGTCTTCCATCCGCCCTTCCCTGGCGTGAAGGGCTTGTGCCCGTCTATCTCGACTGGGAACACGGTTGTTTGTCCGACACGCACGGTCTGCGAGGTCAGCGGATTTGCACTGCAGATGTCCCAACCATCGGAAAAGAGCGTGCCCCTTGACCCCACCTCTTCTTTGGTAAGTGATCGGACCGCGCCTCCCTCGCGAACAAACCGATAGTTGGCGTCTGCGTCGACCGAACGTGCGGCATAGAGCGGGCGCCACTTCAGCCGGTCACGGTCCTTGGCGTACCAGAGGACGTAGTCCTGGACGCCAGCGAGGACATCGGCCGTCGCACCCGTGGTCGTCTTGTAGCTGATTTGGCTAACGAAGCCGCTGGAGCCGAACACCTCGTCAAGCAAACAACGAACAAGGTGGACGTTCTCGTCGCCAATCTGCACAAAACAGCTCCCCGAATCCGTGAGAAGGTCACGGGCTAAGGCGAGTCGATCGCGCAGATAGGAGAGGTAGGAGTGAATCCCGAGCTCCCACGTGTCACGGAAGGCCTTGATCTGCTCGGCCTCGCGTGCGGCGTCCTCCAACTTTCCGTCGCGAACCGTTCGGTTGCGGGCTGAGACCTGCCAATTCGATCCGAACTTGATGCCGTACGGGGGATCGATGTAGACCATCTGCACCTTGCCGCGGAGCTTCTCCCGTTCACCCAGCGACGCCATGACTTGAAGGCTGTCACCGAGAATCATCCGGTTCGACCAGTTGGCGTCGTGCTTGTAAAAGTCGACCTGGTCGAGTTCATCGAGGCCGTCGAAGGACTCGAAGAGAGTCAGCTCCGGCTCGCCCTCGGGCTTCTCGGCTGTGCGGCGGAGGTTCTCGATGAGGACGCGGGGGTCGATCTTCTCCTGGATGTATATCGGGGGCGCGTCTGTGACGAGGTCATTGTCGTACCCGTCGATCTCGTCGGCCGACGGGTACTTGCCGCGCCACACGAACTGGGGGTCGAGGCTCTCGTCGCGGGCGTAACGGACCTTGCGGATCTCCTCGATCGCAGGGTCAACGAACTCATGGGCGTCGGCCGTTGGGATGTTGGTCCGCTTGTCGCCGTGCTTGATCGCGTCGACCGGGGTCGGTTCCTTGGCGGGGTTACGCGCCACGAGCGCTCCTAAGATCTTCGTCGAAGTCGAGCAGGTCTGGGTCGCCGATGATCGGGGCATCGTCGTACAGCAGCTGGATGGCCTCTTGGAGCCGCACCTTGAACTCGTGCGGGTTGGTCATCTCGATGTAGCCCCAGCGGCCGAAGCCGGCGTGGTTGTTCACCGAGGCACACCAGGAGTGGCGAGCAGTGTTGGCTTTCGCCTTGGTCGGGCCGGGGCTCTTCTGGCTGCCCGAGACTTCGACGATGAGTATGCGGTCGAGGTCCTCGCCTTCGGGGCGGTGAAGTCGCACGAGGAAGTCAGGCAGGTAGGAGTGGCTGCGGCCCTCGTGGATGTAAGGGATGGTGAACCCCAGATGGTCGTTCTTGACGTAGGACATCACGTTCTTGTTGAGCTCCAGCTCGGCCGCGAGGAGCTGCTCCCGACTCGATCGCGTCCATCAATGAGAAGTCACTCACCGTCCACGGAAAGATGTAGCCCTCGTTGCAACCCGATCCCTTCAGGTAGAACGGCGTCGCCGACAGGTCCCAGAGTTGCTTGATTCCAACGTGCTTCGCGACCGCCTGGACCCCGCGGAACCACACACGTGCCTGCTCGTTGGCGTCCTTTTGCTCCACGTCGAGCTTCTCCCCCGACGTGACCGGCTTGTCGACGTAGCAGTGGTGTGCCTCATCGTTGAGCACCATGATCTGCTGCTTGTCGCTTCCGAGGTCCCGCAAGATCCGGCTGACCATCGCCTGCTGGGTCTCCTTGAAGGCGTCTTCCTTGTTGTCGCCCTTCAGGAGGAGGCGCGTGTTCTTGGCGACGCCGCGGATCTCCTTGGCGTCCTTGAGCTGGAAGGCGTGGTAGTTCGTGATCACGATGCGCGCGTGCTCCAAACCGCCCTTGAGGTCGGCGGGGATCAGGTCACGCAGCTCGTAGTAGTTCTCCGGGTCCTCCGGCAGCAGCACGCGGAGACGATCGCGGATCGTCACGCCAGGCGTGACGACTAGGAAGCGGTTGGTGAATCGTGCATCGCGAGGTGACTGCACCTTGTTGAGCGTCTGCCAGGCGATCAGCATCGCCATGACGACAGTCTTGCCGGCCCCGGTCGCCATCTTGAGTGCCGCCCGGGGAAGACCGTCGTTGTGGGCTTCGTTCTCTGGCTCGAGCCGCTTGCGCCAGTCGGCGTAACTGTGATGTCGACCGGCGACCTCGGTGAGGAAGATCGCGGTCTCGGCTGCCTCTCGCTGGGCGAAGATGACGCGGTTCTCGCGGTCGGGGTCAGCCCAGTGCTGGAGGAGCTTGCGGGTGATGGGCGTGACGCCGCCGTAGTGGCCGCCCATGCGCCATTTGTCGACGTCGAGGCGGATCTGATTGATCAGGTCGTTCTTCTGGCGTCGCTCGCCAGTGACGTCGAAGTCGATCTCGACCTGCTTAGAGTCGTCCTGACCCTTCTTGCCCTTCTTGGTCACCGCGATCGGGATGAAGGACTCGCTGAGGCGCCGGCCATCCCGAATCTCGCCCGTCGGCCCCTGCGGACCGATCACGTAGTGGCGGTCCGGCTGCTCGTACGGGGCGTTCAGGACCGGGTTGTCGATTGACGTCGTCATGCGGCGCGTCCGCCCCCCTTCGCAACTTGGTCCCTCATCACCTGGCGAACCTATCCAAAAGGTGGCGTCCTGGAGCGCGGCGCGGGCCGCCGTCTTGGAACGACCCGCGTACTCCAGGTGCCGGGTGACGCCGTCGACGTCCCGGAACGGCAACGCGCCACGTGGCTCTGCCACCCTCGCGCTGCTTACCGAGATGCTGCTGTCCGTACCCATGGCCAGCGGTGGTCGAGCCATCGATCTCTACTTACCGCCACGAGTTTCGGTGGGGTTTTCGTGGGATTGGACCGTGCAGCGTCCATCAAGCGGCAGACACAAACTCGCTGACCAGCACAACCGTGGGGCGAGAGGGGTTCGAACCCTCGACCTGACGGATTATGAGTTCCTTTCGACCGCATCCGTGACCTGCGCCTATCCTGTCGAAACAGCCCCTGAGCAGAGCGAACAGCGTTGACGACCATTGGCTGCCATTGGCCGTCTGCGGAGCTTTTGCGGACTAGGTGCGGACCGATCGATCCACAGTGGACATTCCGAGAGGACCCATCACCATGACGAACACCCCCGGTACCACCGTCTCGCCGTGGCTCGCCCCGCACACCCACCAGCTCGCCGCCGAGCAGGTCGCTCAGCTCGTCGAGCAGCGCGCCTGGTTCACCGGCGGCAGCCTCACCGAGGACCAGCTCCGCGGACCACAAACGCCGTAATGCTG